>Ga0316222_1000150_pt1 | contig 112984 bp, 101 predicted proteins | sample TBH18011metaG_FD_206008 | JGI IMG/M metagenome (GOLD analysis project Ga0316222, IMG submission 206008) | Freshwater microbial communities from Trout Bog Lake, Wisconsin, USA - TBH18011 | ecosystem: Environmental > Aquatic > Freshwater > Lake > Hypolimnion/Profundal zone | place: USA...
GGGCGGGAACAGTTCTATGCTATCCATCGCGGCAGGTTGCTCGGATCGACGCGGAAGAAAGATGTGAGACTCCTCTAGCGGACAAGCCGGGCCATGACGGGTTGGGGAAAACGCTTCCCGCCAACGCCCGTCCTGATTCCTATTGGGTCGAGCCCGATCATGACGGCAGGTTGTTATCAATCCCGTTTCTGTTGCGCCAACCAGCGGAACACGACCGAGAAATCCTTGCCGCCGTCGCCCTGATCGACGACCTGCTGGTAGAAACTCAGCGCCTTGGCGGCCAATGGTGTGGGAGAGCCGGTGGCGTCCGCCGCCGCCTGCGACAGTTTCACGTCTTTCACCATCAGCGCGGCGGCGAAACCAGGCGCGTAGTCGCGGTTGGATGGTGCGGCGGGGACGGGTCCAGGGGCCGGGCAGTAATTCGACAATGCCCAGGAGTTGGAGGTCGCGGTGGCGCAGATTTCGTGCAGCTTGCCCCAGTCCAGGCCCAGCTTTTCGGCGAGCAAGAAGCCCTCGGCAACACCGACCATGTTGATCGCCAGCATCATGTTGTTGCAGATCTTCACCGCCTGCCCTGCCCCGGCGTCGCCGGCGTGGAAGATGTTCTTGCCCATCGCCTCCAGCACCGCCTTGCCGCGGGTGAACGCCTCGCCGGTGCCGCCAACCATGAAGGTCAGCGTGCCATTCTGCGCACCCGCCGTGCCACCGGACACCGGAGCGTCCAGCATCGCCAACCCGGCAGTCTCGGCCGTGGCGGCAACGGTGCGGGCGGTGTCCACGTCGATGGTGGAGCAATCGATCAGCAGCGGGCCGGTGTCCTTGGTGATGTCGATCAGGCCGCCCTGGTTGAGGTAAACGTGGCGCACATGCTCCCCGGCCGGCAGCATGGTGATGACGACGGAGGCGCCCTTGACCGCCTCAGCCGCGCTGGCGACGATGTGGCCGCCGGCCTTGGCCAGGGCCTCCAGAGAGGCTGGGTTCAGGTCGTAGCCGGTGACGGTGTGGCCGGCTTTCACCAGGTTGGCCGCCATCGGGCCGCCCATGTTGCCGAGGCCGATAAATCCAACTGTTGCCATGATCAGAGTACCTCGAAGATTTCGTAAACCGGGCCTTCCGGCGGGCGGCTGCCAGTGCCGATGCCGAAGATCTTGTTGAGCCACGCGTATTTCGGAGACGCCGTCTCAAACGTTACGGTGGTGCGGAAGTAGTATTCGGACGGATCGACGAACTGGCCGCTGTTGACTTTGTCCATCACATCGGCGGGACCGTGGCGCAGGCCCCTGTAAGTCAGACCGATCGCAGCGCCATCGTCGGTTTGCAGGACGATGCGGACGTCCAGCGTGGTGACTCCGTCCGGGCGGCCGATGATCCAGTCGGCGCCGCCGGGCAGGACGATGCCCTTGAGTTTCGGACCTTCGAACGTGCCGCCGGCGACCAGACCAACGCGGCGGTTGCCGGACGGGGTTTCGCCGATCGGCTGCATGCCGTTGACGGCCAGTTTTAAGGTCAGCAGATGTTCGGTGCGTATCTCGGCCATGTCGTCTCCTCGGGCAGCTTTGGGCGGTTTAGAGCCGATCCGGCCGGGGGAGACAAGGGTGGGCAGTTATTGCGGCTGGACGGAGTTATCCGCGCCGGGGGCCGGGTCGCATGCGGCTAACACTGCCTCGATCTGCGCCTTCAACGGTGGCAGATCGTGTTTGACAGTAGACCAGACAATGTTCCAGTCCATATCGAAATACTCATGGATCACCTTGTTGCGGATTCCCCGCATTTCCATCCACGGCAGTTCGGAATGAATTGCAACGAAGCCGGGATCCATTCGCTGGATCCTCCCTGCTGCCTCCCCGATGATTTCAATATTTCGAACAACCGCGTCTTGGATTTGTTCGCTTTGTCGCAGGGCCCCGGCGGTATCCAACGGTTCGACATAGCGCGTCGCCCGTTCGATGGCCTGAACAATATGCTCCAGATAATCCAAGACCCGCTCCGGATGCTTCACAGCGGCTGCGCCTGCTCCAATACCAGATCTCGGAATTTCATCGATAAAAACCCGGGCGTCAGCACAGACACGCGCACCTTCAGCAATGCCTCGGCCTCGTGCTCCAGGCGAGCGAGTGTGAACAGCGTTGTCGAGGCCGAGGGATCGACCAGAAGGTCGAGGTCGCTTTCCTCGGTATCAGTGCCAGTCAAGACGGATCCAAAGACGCGCGGATGCGTCAGGTCATGCAGGCTGACCATCCGGCGCAATTCGGCACGATGTATGTCAAGCGCCTCGGAGGGTTTCATATTACGATAATAGCGAATATCAGGTTCCGACTCAACGCACGTAGTTCATTATGCTGGCGTCTTCAGCGCTCGGTTTGCGGATCGAGGTATGCGTGCGGCTTGAATGACCCGTTCGATCACGGCGGTACAGGCCATGCTGAGACAGACCTCATCCTTTGCGCCACCGACGGCAACACCCGATTTGGCACGGAACCAAACCGCGCGTAATCTCGCCTTCAACCGGAGGAAACCCAACCATGCCAGACACCTACCCGCTTCCCGAATCCAACCTCGCCGCACTTGGTTTCGCCGCAAAACCGCTCGACCACCTGGACGCGCTGATCCAGTCGCACATCGCCGATGGCCGCTATGCCGGTGCCCAGATCGCCCTCGCCCGCAACGGCAAGCTTGGTCTGTTCCGCACTTACGGGAACGCGCGCACCGAGGGGGGCACCGTCCCCGCCGCCAACGACACCCTGTTCCTGCTGTTCAGCCAGACCAAGGTCCTGACGTCCTCCGCAATCTGGATGCTGGTCGAGGAAGGCAAACTATCCTTCATGGATAAAGTGTCAGACTACCTGCCGGAGTTCGCCGCCCGCGGCAAAGGCGATATCACGCTGCAACAGGTCATGACCCATCAGGGCGGCTTTCCGAACGCGGACGTTACTCAGGCGACCTGGACCGACCACGCCCTGATGCGCGAACAGGTCTGCGACTTCTCGCTGGAATGGACTCCCGGCACCCGCCTGCAATACCACGGCCGCGCCGCCCATCTGGTGCAGGCGATGGTCATCGAAGCGATCACCAGCCAGGATTTCCGGAATGTCATCCGCGACCGTGTGATCGCGCCGCTGGGCCTGGGAAACGACATCTTTGTTGGCGTGCCGGAGGCGCAACAATCCCGCTGCGCCGACACCTATGGCCCCGAAAAACGCGATAACTCCGCTGCTTTCCGTTCGGCCGGCCTGCCCAGCGGCGGCGGATATGCCACCGCCCGCGGCATGGCCGCCTTCTACCAGATGCTCGGGCACGGCGGACGGCTGAATAACGTTCGCCTGTTCTCGCCCCGTTTGATCGCCTACGTGTCGCGCAGCCACACCGGCGAAAGCCCCGATCTGGCCATGAACGGTATCCCGATGCACCGCGGCCTGGGTCCGCATGTGCGCGGCGATAGCGACCGTATCCGCGGCCTCGGCACCATCGCCGCCCCAGTAACGTTCGGCCATGGCGGTGTCGGCTCGTCTTACTCGTGGGCGGACCCGAGCAGCGGAGTTTCGTTCACCTATCTGACGAACTTTGTCAGCCCCGATCCGTGGCACTCTGCCCGGTTGGACCGGGTGGCGAACCTGGTGCACGCCGCGATCGACTAATCCCGTTCCCCGGGCGTTGCCGCAAGAGCGCCCGGGGTTGCCGATGCGATCAGCCAGTCCCGGAACAATGCGACCTTCCGCCTATCGGCGGTCGCCTCCGGACTGACCACGTAATATCCGGCGTCCTGCGGCAGATCAGTGTCAAACGGTGCAATCAGCCGTCCGGCGGCAATATCCGCCTCCACCATATGCACACGCCCCAAGGCAACACCAAGACCCTCGATGGCAGCCTGGATCGCCATAAATCCGAGATCGAACGTCAGGCCGCGACGCCCGGCGATCGCTTGCGGTAAGCCAGCCGCTGTCAACCAAAGCTCCCAGTCGTCTCGATAAACACTGGTGTGCAGTAACGTATGGTGCGCCAGATCCCCGGGGTCCAGCAGCGGCCTGGCGCCTTTCAGCAATGCCGGCGAACACACCGGAAAAATACGCTCGGCCATCAGCCAATGCGCCCGTAGTCCCGGCCACGACCCGTGGCCGTAACGAACCGCGACATCCACCTCCTCTCGCCGGAAATCCACAAGGTGGGTCGAAGTCGTGATCCGCACCTCCATCCCCGGATTGGCGTCCTGGAAGCCGGCCACACGGGAAACCAGCCATTTGGTGGCCAGGGACGCCGTGGTGCTAACCGTCAGCCGCCCATCGTGCTCGGCCCGCCGCAATCGCGCGGTCGCTCTACGCAGGTCTTCGAAAGCGCTTCGGACCGCGGGGAGGTACTCCTGTGCCTCCCGTGTCAACGCCAATGACCGGGTCTGGCGAACGAACAGCTTAATGCCGAGTTGCTCCTCAAGCCGCCGGATCTGATGGCTGATCGCGGTCTGTGTCACGTTCAGTTCGGCAGCCGCGAGCGTGAAGCTCAGAAGCCGGGCGGACGCCTCAAACGCGCGTAAGCCGTTTAGAGAGGGAAGCTGCATGGATGCCACTTTAGCATGAATTTATATCATGCATAGCCTGACAAAGCATCGTTTGTCGAATGGCCTGTCAAAGCACAGATTGCCGGCACGATCAGACCATTCAGGAGACCGAAGATGAACGCCGCAGCCCATGATTTGCTGACAGATTGTCAGTCATTCCGCCGCTCGTCGGACACGCGCGCACCGGGCATCACCGCGCGCATCGCCGCTACGATCTCGATCTGGCGCAGCCGGGTCCGGGACCGGAATGCCTTCGCGCACCTGGAATACCGCGATATGCGCGACATGGGCGTGTCACAGTGGGAGGTCGAGCGCGAACTCGCCAAGCCTTTCTGGCGAGGATGACCGAAAGCCGCGCGTTTCAGCGGTGACCGACCGCCTCCGACCTTTGCCGGCCCACACGGTGATCATCGGCCGCGGCGCGGGAGCCACAACGGTCAACTAACGAACGCGCATTGGCCGGCGCCAGGACTTTTATGTCATTATCGAAATACAAAAACACATCGCGTTTCCGCGCCCTACCCTTCCCGTCGACGCGCTCGGCGTCGTTTGGCTCTCGCCCGGTTGACCAGTCAGTTACCCGCCGGGCCCAGTTGTTCAGCGCACCATCGTCATAGCCGCTTGCATACAGTTCCTCGGAGCCATGCAAACGGCAATAGACGAAGTCCGACGTCAGATCCATGAGGCGCGGCCATTCCACTGTGTCGGCGCAGACCAACGCCACGTTATATTGCCGCAGCAGATCGATGAAGGCGCGGTCACGGAAGCTCTCATGGCGGATTTCCATCGCGTGGCGCAGCGGGCGGACGGCGTCGATCTCCAACCAGGCCGGGGCCTTCAGCCGGTTGTCATGGAGCCGACCCATTGCCACGGCGGATTCGGTGTCATGTGGAAGCAGCCTCAAAAACGCCTCGATACGCGCTTCATCAAAACGAAAATTCGGCGGGAATTGCCACAGGATCGGCCCAAGTTTTGGGCCGAGCCGCAGCAAGCCGGATGCAATGAAGTTCGCGACCGGGGTTTCGACGTCCTTAAGGCGGCGGATGTGGGTGATAAATCGAGGGGCTTTCACCGAGAAGACAAAATAGTCCGGTACCTGTTCGGCCCAGCTTGCGAACGCGTCCGGCCGCTGCATGCCATAGAATGTGCCATTGATCTCGATGGTGCGGAACTGGCTGGCCGCGTAGGCCAGTTCGTGCTTCTGCGACAGGCCCTTCGGGTAGAACACGCCGCGCCACGGGGCGTAGGTCCAGCCGGAGATGCCAATCCGGATGGCTCCCGCTCGGCTGGTCATTGAAACCCGGCGGCTGTGCGTGGTCCGGTTGCGGTGCGTCTGGCCATCGTGATTCATCCCGTGGCGATGGCCCGGCTTACGATCCGTCACCGGAATGTCCATCACAACGGCCGGCGTCGGTCGGAGTTGCGCCGTTGTGCGGCCCTCTGCTCAACACATTCCGGACAGTCGGTCGCTGGCACCGCATCGTTATGGTGCGCTTTCGACGGACCCTCCGTCCGGTCCGCGTCGCCAAAGCACGTTCGCGTGCCCCAACCATGACGACGCGCCCGGACAAAAATCGAAGCGCTTACAATTATTTCCACCGCTTGGCTCATCGTATATGGTAGCGGGACAGGCAAGGCATTCCGTCGGAAACGTCATCCATGAGTCACCCTCGCGAGACTACCGGTGCCACGCTTCGGCTGCTCGCCGCCCTGGCGCTGCTGACCGCCCTGGCCGCATGCGGCGGCAAACCGGCGGCGTATCACGCCAGCGCCCACCATTATGATCCGTCGCGGTACTACCCGCCGCCGGGCCCACGCGAAGACCCGTGGGGTCCGTATATCCGAGAGGCATCCGGCCGGTTCACCTTCCCGGAACTGTGGATTCGCAAGGTCATGCATCAGGAATCCGGCGGACAAGAGGACGCGATCTCCTGGGTTGGCGCCATGGGGCTGATGCAGGTGATGCCCGACACCTATGACGGCCTGAAAGGCCGCTACGGTCTGGGCGAGGACCCGTTCGATCCGCACAACAATATCCTCGCCGGCACCGCCTACCTGAAGGAAATGTATGACCGCTTCGGCGCACCCGGCTTCCTCGCCGCCTACAACGCGGGCCCGAATCGGTTGGACAGCTACCTGAACAACGGCCGCCGGTTACCCGACGAGACCGTTAACTATGTCGCCTCCATCGCCCCGTTACTGGGATCGGACGTTGCGATGACCGGCCCGCTGGCGGTCTATGGCGGCGGAACCGCCTATGCCGCGCGATCCGCTCCGACCGGCTGCGACTCCGATGCCGCCTACGATCCGACCCGGCCCTGCGCCCCGGTTCGTGCCCAACCGATCGCTGTAGCCTACACGGCGCGGCCGATTCCGGCCGGTTGCGACCCGGACGCCGCTTACGATCCGGCCCGGCCATGTGCCCCGGCTCGTGTTCAGCCGGTCGAGGTGGCGTCCCTGGTGCCGACGTCGGTTTATGCTCAAGCCCCGTGCGATCCCGATGCCGCGTTTGACCCCAATCGCCGATGCCGCCCCGCACCGGCTCCATCACCGGCGACATACCAACCACCCACGCCGCAACCCCGGTTCGTGGCGGTCAACCGGCCGATGCAGGAAAGAATGGCGCAACCGGTCGCCTATATCCCCGGGCCCGCACCGGGACGCTGGGCGATCCAGGTGGGCGCCTTCGCCAACCTCGCTACCGCGCAGGCCGCCGCCGAAAACGCCCGATCGACAGTCCCCGACCTGCTGCGAACCGCGAAAGTCGAACTGCCCGCGACAACCCCGTTCGGCAGTCAGATCGCGTTCCGGGCGCGCTTGTTCGGCCTGTCGCCATCCGACGCCGCCGACGCCTGTAAACGCCTCGGCGGCCGCGGGGTCGCCTGCCTGACCGTGCCGCCGGCGCGGGACGCGTTCTAGCAGATTTTTGCCGCTACCCGAAGAACCGCAGGAACCAGTCCAGCACCTGCTCCGGTGCCTCCTCATTCACATAATGTCCGCTCGGCAGCGCCTCACCGCGGACATCGTCCGCACGTTGGCGCCACAGGGCCAGAGGATCGGCGAACCGCTTGCCGACGCTGCTACTGGCGCCCCACAGCACCAGGATGGGCATCGCGAGTTTGCGGCCCAGATCGGCGGTGTCGAGTTCACAGTCGATGCCGGCGGCGGCGCGGTAATCGCCGCAGGAGCCACGAATCGTCTTCTCATTGAAGCAACGAACGTACTCGCTCCAGATCTCGGACGGAATGTGGTTCAGGTCCGCGGTGAGTTTCAGCAGCTTCTTGCGCATGAACCAGTCGGGGTCCACGGCACCGAGGAAAGTTTCGGGGAACGGCGCGGGCTGCGCCATGAACGGCCAGTGCCAGCCGCCGATGGCGCCCTCCTTGTCCATCGCCGCCCACATATCGAGCGTCGGCACGATGTCGATGATCGCGGCTTTCATCACCTTGTCCGGGTGGTCGATGCACATGCGATGGGTCGTGCGTCCGCCGCGGTCGTGGCCTGCGACGTAGAAACGATCGTAGCCAAGGGCTTGCATGACCTCTACCTGGTCTTGGGCCATGGCGCGAAAGGAATAATTGGCCGAATTGGGCTCCTCGGGCGGGGCCGAACTGTCGCCGTAGCCGCGCAGGTCGGCGGCGACGACGTGGAAGTGTTCGGCCAGACGGGGGGCGACCTTGTGCCACGCGACGTGGGTAAGCGGATTGCCGTGCAGCAGCAGCAACGGCGGGCCGCTGCCGCCGTGACGCAGACGAATGCGGGCACCTTTTGTCTCGATGTCGGTCAGGGTGAATCCGGGCATGATTTCCATCGGTTTTCCTTGGCTTTCTTCGTTGTTCGGCTGATGCCAAGTATGTCATCCGGCAGGACCGTGCGCCAGTTGACGCGGGATGCGCGCCGAACCCGAAGGGATTCGGACGTAGCCGCGAGTTTGATGCGCCGTGCGGTCGATCAGAACCCATAAACGAAGCGCAAGGCCCCGACAGTGGCGTGCTTCACCGGGCCGACGACGACGGACGTCTTGGTTACGTCCAACACCAGGCGGGCGTTGTTCCCCAGAATGATCGACTGGGTGGCACGAAGCCGCTTGGGGTCGCCCTTGTCGGCGCTGGCTCTGCCGTACGCGAATGGTTTGCCACCCTGAATGCTCTCCCATCCAACCGAGGTCTGGAAGATTGAGCTGAACTGCCAATTGACCACGGCCTGTCGCCGGACGTCCGGATCTTTGCTTATGCCTGCAACCGGCGTGTCCGCGAGGGGGCGGGCATAGGTGGAACCGCCAAAGGTGAGGTTGGTACCCGAACCCCGCCCCCATCGGGTCAGAGATCCGTCTTGCAATGACCAAGGGGATAAGTTCAGTGCCGAACCTGTATGACCGGTCGCATCGGCCGCAAAGTGATAACCCTCGGCGACCATGGGCGGGAGAGCCGTGCGGGGTAACAAGGGCGGCACGGATATCCACGTCGTCGGGGTCAAATCCTGATGTTCGCCAATGCTATCTTCGTTCGGTTTCCAACCGGATGCATCCCCGGTTTCTGATCCCGGCGGTGGCATGGACAAGCTTGCCAATTGAATGCCACGGGCCATTGGGATTGTTAACTGAAGGCCATTTATCTTTTCATTCGCAACAATATTGGCGGAATAGGCAGATTTATGCGCATCGGCGTCATGGTTAATTGCCGGTCTGAAGCTGGCCAATAGCACAATTTCCGGCGCATCGAACGGCTGCGCGAACGCCAGGCCCGCTCTCGCCGTAAAGGCTGAAGCAACCAAAAACCCGCAAGCGAATCGCCAATCTATCGAACACCCGAAGCCGTCGTTCGCCGCCATGAAAACCTCTCGATACCGCATCGGCTTTGTCCGCTATGACGCTGAGATTTAGGCGGTATTCGGCGCTGGATTACCAATCAGAAACACCCGCTACTTTGCCAAGTTTCTGTTACCGTCGATTACTCGTCAACGAAGCCCGTCACTTTGATGAACACGCCGCAAATCGATTTATGCTGAGCGTTATTAGCCGTTCCACCGTACGCTGTCCGCCACCGCCTCTCGCCGGATCATGCAATGAACCAGCCGGACACTCATGCGTTTTTTTGAGCAGACAACAGACGGTGGACCCAACGCGGTGCAGCAACGCCTGATAAGTGCCGGAACATATACCGGCGCGGCGGATGGCGTCTGGGAACCCGACAGTGCCGCCGCGCTACAGCGTTTCCAGGCCAGTCATCAATTGCATGTGACGGGTCAGTTGAACCAGGCAACGGCGGCGACACTGGGTTTGGATCCGGGGACATTGATCGGTACGCAGCAGGCCTCGGCGCCTCCGCCGCCAATTCCGCCGGTGGAGTCCCTGCGTCCGGCCTCGATCCGAGCCATTCAGTCGCGACTGAGGCGCCTCGGCTTTTATAACGGCAGCGTGGACGGCGTCTGGGGCCAAATTACGCAAAATGCGATCCAGCGGTTCCAGCAAGGTCATGACCTGCAGCCGAACGGGCAACTCAATCCTGCAACCGTGCCGGCCATGGGGCTGTCCCCGGACGCTTTGGCGTACCGCTAAGGCGCACGGTTTTTTTCCCTTCTTCCAAACGGCAGAGGCCCGCGCCTCCAATCCGGAAACGGTCAATGTTGGTGCCGCATCAGGCTGAATTACCGCCCGTTCCGCTATAACAAACATGCGGCGTCATTGTGATGGGCCAGTGGTGCGAGCCCACCGGACCAACAACGGCCGTGGTGTTCAACAAGTGGAGCGGGTATGTTTACGTTCAAAGCCTCGCGGCGGGTTCGTAACCTGGAGGCGGAACTGGCGGCGATCAGCCGGTCACAGGCGATGATCGAGTTCACGCCCGATGGCACCATCGTCACCGCCAACGACAACTTCCTGCGCACCATGGGCTACACGCTCAGCGAGATCACCGGCAAGCACCACGCCTTGTTCATGGCGCAAGGCGAGCCGGAAACCCCTGAATACCGCCAATTCTGGGCCGATCTGGGACGGGGTGAATTCCGCGCCGCCGCCTTCCGGCGTATGGCCAAAGGCAACCGCGAAGTCTGGCTGCAGGCGACCTACAACCCCATCCTGGACGCCGCCGGCAAGCCCGTGAAGGTGATCAAGATCGCCGCCGATATCACGCAAGCCCGCATGGAAAGCGCCAGCAACCAAGGCCAGGTGGAGGCAATCAATCGTTCCCAGGCCGTGATCGCGTTCGCCCCGGATGGAACGATCCTGACGGCAAACGAGAATTTCCTCCGCACGATGGGCTACGCATTGGCGGACATCACGGGCAAGCACCACGCGATGTTCATCGATCCCGCCGAACGGGACGGACAGGCCTATCGCGAATTCTGGGCCGCGCTCGGTCGCGGCGAGCACCGGCAGGCCGAATTCAAGCGGCTTGCGAAAGGCGGCCGCGAAGTCTGGTTGCAGGCCAGCTACAACCCGATCCTGGACCCGAACGGAAAGCTCCTGAAAATCGTCAAATTCGGCAGCGACGTCACCGAGGCTCGGTTGGAAAGCGCCAACAACCGGGGCCAGATCCAGGCGATCAACCGCTCCCAGGCGGTGATCGAGTTCGGCCTGGACGGCACCGTCATCATGGCCAACGAGAACTTCCTCCGCGCGATGGGCTATACGATGGCCGAGATCAAAGGCCAGCACCACGCGATGTTCGTCGATCCCGCCGAACGCGACAAACCGGAGTACCGCGCATTCTGGGCGGCGCTGGGCAAGGGTGAATTCCGCGCCGGCGAGTTCAAACGGATCAAGAAAGACCGCAATCAGGTCTGGCTGCGCGCGACCTACAACGCGATTTACGACCTGAACGACAAGCCATTCAAGGTGGTGAAATTCGCCACCGATGTGACCGCCCAGGTCGTGGCGCGGGAGCAGTTTGGCGGCCTGATCCAAAGCGTCGCCGCTGCCGCGCAACAGCTCAGCCACTCGATCACAGAGATCTCCGGGACCATGGTCCGCTCGCAGGCCACGGCCGACAGCGCGGTGCAGCGTGTGGCGGCGGCGGACGCGTTTACCCAAAGGCTCAATACCGCGGCGCAGGCGATGGGACGGGTGGTGGAGTTGATCAACACGATCGCCGGCCAGATCAATCTGCTGTCGCTGAACGCGACGATCGAGGCGGCGCGTGCCGGTGAAGCCGGGCGCGGGTTCGCGGTCGTGGCGAACGAAGTGAAAAGCCTCGCCAATCAGGCGAAGAGCGCAACCGAGGAAATCGCCAAAGAGATCGAGGGCATTCGGGCGGTGTCCGGCGATGTGGTGTCGGCGCTGACGGCGATCGGACAGGCAATTGATTCGGTGAGTGCGTTCGTAACCTCAACGGCGGCGGCAGTCGAAGAGCAAAGTACTGTCACCGAATCCATCTCTGCCAACATGCAAACCGCAACCGAACAAGCTGCTCGGTTGTGGGCGGCGTAGCGGCACTTTATCCGTAGGTCACCGCGCCGTCGCCGCGGGTCATCCGCTCGATCAGCGGACTGCCGGTCAGGCTGGAGGCCACCGCCTCCGCCACCCGGATTCCATCCACGCCGGCCGACATGATGCCGCCGGCGTATCCGGCGCCTTCGCCCGCCGGGAACAGGCCCGGCGTATTCAAACTCACACCATCGGCGCCGCGCGTGATGCGAATGGGCGAGGACGTGCGGGTCTCCACCCCGGTCAGCACCGCGTCGTGCATCGCGAAGCCCGGAATATCCCCGGCGAACTTGCCCAACGCCTCGCGGATCGCGTCGATCGCGAAGCCCGGCAGGCAGGCGGCCAGATCGGCGCCCTCGACGCCGGGTTTGTAGGACGGCACGACTTCCCCCAACGCCCCTGACGCCCGGCTCGCCAACAGATCGCCGACCAACTGAGCCGGCGCCGCATACGAACTGCCGCCGGCCAGGAACGCCCGGCGCTCCCACTCCTGCTGGAACGCGATGCCGGCCAACGCATCGCCGGGATAGTCGGACGGCGTGATCCCCACTACGATCCCAGCATTCGCATTGAACTCGGCACGCGAATACTGGCTCATGCCATTGGTCGCGACGCAGCCGATTTCCGAGGTTGCCGCGACGACACACCCGCCCGGGCACATGCAGAAACTGTAAACGGAGCGGCCGTTACTGGCATGATGCACCAGCTTGTAATCCGCCGGGCCCAGCAGCGGATGCCCGGCGAACCCGCCAAACCTGGCCTTGTCGATCAGCGCCTGAGGATGCTCGACCCGCACCCCGATCGAGAATGGTTTCGCCTCAATGAAAATCCCGCGGTCGTGCAGCATCCGGAACGTATCCCGCGCCGAGTGCCCGATCGCCAGCACCACATGGTCCGCGTCGACTTGTTCTCCACTCGCCAGCATCAGGCCGCGCACATGGCGCGAATCGTCCAGCAGGATGTCGTCCACCCGAGCGCCGAACCGGTACTCGCCACCCAGCGCTTCGATCTTTGCCCGGATGCTTTCGACAACGGTGACCAGCCGGAACGTGCCGATATGGGGCTTGGAGACCCACAGGATTTCCTCCGGCGCGCCGGCCTCGACGAACTCGGTCAGCAAGCGGCGGGACAGATGCCTGGGATCCTTGATTCCGCTGTAGAGTTTTCCGTCAGAGAAGGTGCCGGCGCCGCCTTCGCCAAACTGCACGTTGGATTCCGCATCCAGCACGCCGCGCCGCCACAGGCCCCAGGTGTCCTTGGTGCGCTGCCTTACCACCCGCCCGCGCTCCAGGATCAGCGGCCGCAGCCCCATTTGCGCCAGGGTCAGAGCCGCCATCAAGCCGCAGGGGCCGGTTCCGATCACCACCGGCCGCAAGCCGGCGGATGCCCCCTGAACCGGGAACCGATACGTCGTGTCCGGGGAGGCCCGCAGGTTTGGCAGGCGCGCCAGGACCTCCGCTTCATCCCGAACCTCGACATCAGCGGCATATACGAGGCAGATCGCCGACCGTCGGCGTGCATCATAGCCGCGCCGCGCGACCGTTACGCTCAACAGATCGTCCGGAGGGAGGCCGAGCCGCGCCGACACCGCATCGCGCAGGGCGTCCGGGGCGTGGTCGAGCGGCAGTTTGATCTCGGTCAGGCGCAGCATGAATTCGCGTTATCCGTCATGGCCCGGCTCGTCCGGGCCGCCCGTCGCGGCACCGCCATGGCATCGGTGGCCCGGACAAGCCGGGCCATGACGGGGTGAGGCAAGTCGCGTCCGGGCTGTTACCGCTGGCCCACAACGCTCGCCCAGCCGTGCGGGTCCGGCGCGGTGCCGTACTGGATTCCCACGATGGTATCGTACAGCTTCTGCGTCAGCGCCCCGGTCACTCCGCCATTGATGACGAACCGCTCGCCCTTGTAGCCCAGTTCGCCAACCGGAGAGATCACCGCCGCCGTTCCGGTGCCCCACATCTCCAGCGTTCCGGCCTTCGCCGCGGCGATCACCTCGTCGATCGAGATCGGCCGTTCGGACACGCGCATCCCCCAGGCCCGCAGCAGCGTCAGCACGGAATCCCGCGTGATCCCTGCCAAAATGGCGCCGTTCAGCGGCGGCGTGATCACCTCATCGCCGATCTTCAGCATGATGTTCATCGTGCCGACCTCGTCGAGGTACTTGTGCTCGACCCCGTCCAGCCACAGCACCTGGGTATAGCCGGCCTTCTGCGCTTCCTCGGCGCCGTATAACGACGCGGCATAGTTCGCCATCGTCTTCGCCGCCCCCAGCCCGCCGCGCACCGCCCGGACATACTGATCGGAGGCCAGAATTCGAACGGGGTTCATGCCTTCCTTGTAGTAGGCGCCCACCGGCCCGACGATGACGTAATAGAGATACGAATGCGACGGATGCACACCTAGGAACGTTTCAGTCGCGATGATCGTGGGACGGATATACAGCGACGTGCCCGCCATGGTCGGAACCCAGCGCTGATCGACCTCCACCAGCGTGCGAATCGATTGCTCCACCATCACCGGATCGATCTCCGGCATGCACAGATAATGGGCTGACGTGTTCAAACGCTTTGAGTGGTCGCCGACACGGAACAACCGGATCTGCCCATCCGCGCCACGAAACGCCTTCAATCCGTCGAATATCCCCTGGCCGTAATGCAGGACGCAGGTAGCCGGGTCCAGAGTGAACGGTCCGTACGGCTCGATCCGCGGGCTGTGCCAGCCCTGCCCCTCATCGTAGTTCATCAGGAACATGTGGTCCGAGAACACTTTTCCGAATGCCAACGTGTCGTCGGCAGGCGGTTGCTTCGGGTTGGTGGTGCGGGTGATCGCGATTGGGTTCACAGGTGTCTCGTTATCTGAAGGGACGTCTCGGCAGACAGACTACGATATCATGACAGCGAAGGCCAATGCCGCTTGCGGGCAACCGTCATGCAGGCGGGCGGGGTTGCCGGCAGGCTTCCGGGGCCGTTGCCGGTCCACTCCGGTGCCGGGGTATCCGGGCGAAATGACCAATCGACACAGTATCAATTGGCGTTGACATCGCCTCCCGGCCATCTCCTCCGCCCTGTCAGTCGGGTCGGAATACGCATCTTTTGTTAATCTAAACAAAGCTGTAGATCGCGCAAAGGGGACGCATGTGTCGGCGTCAACGGCAATTGGTGTAAGGCGCAACTATCTTGCAATCGACTCAGGTTCTGCTAGAATCGGGCAAACACCGGATCGGCGCTGTCTCGGTGCCCGCGGACTCGAAGGGATACAGGCACCATGACCATTTCGACCCGATTCCTGCTCGGCGCCGCCGTCCCGGTTGCTGCCGCTTTTGCCGCCCATCCGGCCGCGGCACTGACGATCACACCGTATTTCGACAGCACAATCACCGGTGCCAGTGCGATCGAAATGGCTAAGGTCGAAGGCGCCATCAACGCCGCAATCACCAAAATCGACGGCCTCTATAGCAACACCGGCACGATTGGCATCGTGTTCAGCTAGGCGAGTACCACCGCCTATCTGGGACAGAGCGAGGCCGCACTCACCGGATTGACCTACAGCAATTACACATCCGATCTGGCAGCGGTCTCCAGGACCGAAACCACCAACACAACGCTTTCAACCGCGGTCGCCCATTTATCCTCGGGCAACGATGCGAATGGCGCCAAACAGATCGCGATGACCACCGCCGACGCGAAACTGGCTCTCGGGTTATCCGGCACCACGGGTAACTTCAACTCCAGCGGTACTTTTTCTTCAAGCGGTGGAACAGGCTACACCTATTATGGCGTCATTTCCCTGACGGACAGTTCCAGCCTCACGCTCAATTACGGCGCCACCGCCGTATCGGGCGCCTACAGCATGATCGACGCCGCCGAACACGAAATCGACGAGGTCCTCGGCGGCGGCGGCCAGGGAACGACATTGAATACAGGCAACAGCGGCGGCTATGATGGTGTTTGTATCGCTACTCCGCCCCCGGCACGCCCAGCTACACCACCTCTGGCGGCGTAACATCGTATTTCTCGGTGAACGGCGGCACCACCGACATCGTCGGCTTCAACCAGACCGCCGCCAACGGCGACTACAGCGATTTCTCCACCCACACCAACGTCCAGTCGGCTTCCAGCAGCCCCGGCATCGTCGCGACCTACAACGCGTCCTCGCCGGAATTCGCGATGATGGAGTCGATCGGCTACAACGGTATCGTCAACACGCCGGAGCCCGCCTCGGCGGCGGTGTTGATTGCAGGGCTGTTGGGACTAGGGACTGTCCGCCGCCGCAACGCCGGGAAAATTCAGTAGCCACGGCTCCGCCAACCCGAGTCCGCGCACGGCGATCCCATTCGGCAGGGTCGCGGCATAGGACTGGTGATGATGGCCATGCACGATCAACCGAGCGCCGCAGGCTTCCGCCAGCGCATCGATGGCGGCGTGGCCGTGGGGGTGGCTCGACGGCGCCTCGTGCGACACCAGGACGTCACAGCGCAATGCACCCAGACGCTCGAAATCCTCGGGGAAAATCGTATCACGGTGAAACAGCGGCAGACCGCCGCGCCACGCTTCGTGCGGTTGCAGCGCCGCCTGGAACGCCGCCCGGGTGCGAAAAGACGGCTTCTCGTCGGGTTGCCAAACCCGAGGTTTGAATACACCCGGCAGGCCGGCGATCCGCACGCCGCCGATGGTCGAGACACGCAGCCCCAGATCGCCGTCCGAGGTCACCAGATTGTCGTAAGCCGACTCGGTTTCGGTGTCGTGATTGCCCATGATCCAGCGCACCGTCCAACCGCATTCGATCGCCGGCGCGAGCATGTGGTTCAGCGGGGCCGGGCAATCGCAGTCACCCACCAGGATCAGCGTTCCCGGCGGCGACGCGGCACAGGCCCGCAAAATCGGCGCGAAATTCCGGTGCGGATCGCCGGAGAACAAGACCGGGGCAACCAAAGCCGACTCGTCCTTCGCAATCATACCAGCCTCGGATAACAACGACTCGGTCCCCCCATCGCTTATTATGGGGCATCCCTTTAGTGGCCCGCGCCCCTCACAATCTCGACCACCAACGGCATCAGGACCCCGCCGGCAAACCCGGTCAATCCCATCGCCAGACCGGCAAACGCTCCGGCCTGCGGGCTTTCGGCCAACATCCTGGCAGTCCCGATGCCATGGGCGGCGACACCGGCCGCCAGCCCTCGCGCGCGTGGATCGCTGACACCGGCCAAATCCAGCACGCGCACGCAGATCACCGCACCGCTGATGCCGGTTATCACACTCAGGGCGGCTGCCAATTGCGGATCGCCACCAATTTCCCTGGCGATTCCCATGGAAATCGCCGCGGTGACCGACTTCGATGCAATCATATACAGCAGCGGCACGGACGCCCCCAGGACCGACGCAATCGCCACGACAGACACGGCCGCGACGGTTCCACCCACCAGGACGCCGATCAAAATTGGCACAATCGCCTGTCGGATACTCGATGCGCTGCGATACAGGGGCAGACCGAGCGCGACGGTCGCCGGACCCAACAACAGGTTCAGGGGCTGTACGGCAGCGAAATAGACGTCGGCGGAGGTTCCGGTCGCTTTCAGCAACAGGATCATTGTCATCACAGCGATCAAGACAGGATTGGCTAACACCGCTCCGTTCAGGCGCCGTTGCAGCCGCACACCACCCTCGAAGGCAAGCAGGGTGCAGGCAAGTAATAACGGTCCGCTCATTCCGCGGGTCCCGGTTGGGTACGGGCGGGCATGACGATACGGCGATCCTGCCAAGCCAACAGAACTTGCACCAGACGCCCCGTGATTGCGATGGCGAGAATGCTGGAACCAAGGATTCCAAACACGATGGCCGGCCAATACGGTCCCAGGGCGGCCAGCCGTAACCCGGCCCCGACGCCGGCGGGCACAAAAAACAGCGATATATAGGACAGCAAACCGTCCGCGGCTGGCATCGACGGGTTGGCGCCGTCCTTGCGTCCACTGAGGCACAAGCCACCGAACAACAAGGCAATGCCGATGACAGTTCCCGGGACGGGCAGCCCGGTGGCGGCACGCAGGGCTTCTCCCGCGGCCGCGCAGCCCAGCAATATCGCAAACGACATCAACATGACGGCGGCCCACTCCGTTGCGTCTGAAGTCCCGGATAGAATCCGATTACGGCCCCACCGCCACCTGCGTGTTGTCGATATCGGTCATCGTGAGAGCGGCGGCCTCAAATGAAATTCCAGGCGTGAAAGCACTTTCCGGGTTCGCGGCAATGGGCCACGCATGCGTAGATACAATGGCAACAGTGAGCGCCAGAATCAGCGCGCAATAGACCAATCCATCCGGCGAACGGGCACGCATTGAAGAACCCCTTATGGACATATTTCGGAACAGGACCTTCACCGGTTCGTTTCCGGATCAAGGTGATGTGCATACCGTTACAGCGATTTGGGCCAGGCGGCCCTTACCCGTTTGGGTAGGCTCGGTCCCTATTCAACAAGTTGTGCGATCAGGGCCACCACGTCGGCACGCCGACGGCCGCCGGTCTTATCGAATATGGTTTTCAAATGGAATCGTACTGTATCCGGAACCACGTTCAGCCGGCCGGCAATCGCCGTGGTTGAAAAACCTTCGCACAGAAGCGCGACAATTTGCGCCTCACGCACTGTGAAATTAAATAATTCCCGAGCGATTTCCATATCAAATCGCAATGAGCCCGTTTTTGGCTTGCCGATCACAACGCCGACGGCCGAGGTCGCAAAAAATACGTCGCGGGCGCGGCCCTGGACCGGCACGATCTGAAACAAATAGCGCTGCCCGGCATGATCGCTCAGGAGCACGCGCGCATCTCGTTGCGGTGGCTTGATTGCTTTGTCGATTGCCTTGGCCATCGCGGTCCGGGCATGCGGGTCAACTGTGAGGGCCTGATCTCGATGCACGATAATCGGTCCATCGGCACCATCGAACTGGCCGTGTTGGCGCCTGACGCGCCCCCGAGCATCGAATTCCAAAACCGCTCGGCCGCGCTGGTGCAGCGCCCTGACCATCCCGCGGGTTTCCGCATCCAGGACACATTCGGCGAGATAGGCCGAAGCCCTTAGACGGGGCAGTATCTGGTCGAGCATGGTCTGATCCGCCGAATCGTAATGACCATGGCGCAGTTCTCGTTTGAAACTGATGGCGATCTCGCTGGTACCGTTCATCATCAGCCGGGCGTTGGCATGCCAATGCATTCCGATCGGCCGCAGAAAATCCTGGTAATAGGCATCTTTCGCAATGAAATTGGGATCGAAATCGTCAAAATCCAATCGGAAACCGGGGTCGAAATCATGACGGATTTTGCTTTGCCGCACGTTGGGAGGCGCCTTGCCGGCGAGGTAAAGGTCCACCGGCTCGCGGATGTTCGGGTCGGATACGTAAGAAACCAGCTTTCTGTCCCGGTTATGCATGATCATGACGCCGCGTGACCCGGCTGCGAGTGCGAGTGCCTCCAGCGCGGAGGACCACCCCTCCCCGAGCATAGCTGCCTCATCGATCTTGTCGCATGCCAGCATAAGACGATCGTGCCTGATTCTGGCATGCTGGATCATGGATGGGCCTCATGACTGGGTGAGGGCGAACACTCGATGGTATTGTATGATCTGGATCGTGAATAATCGCCTGTCGCGGGACTGGACTGTTCGATTGGAACGGCTAAACTTCAACCGTCCGGATCAGATTGACCCGGAACGGACTGCGCGTCATTAACGGGTAGTTTCCACCGAGATGCACCGTATTTGAATACCAAATGACGATCTATCCCATCACTGTAGAGTTATTTCTGATTCGCATCATCCAAATGCCGCGAAAACCTCCTCCAGCGCCTTGAGCTGATTGCCGGCGGCGGAGGACGGCACGATGATAAGGTCGCGCACGTCGGCGTCACGCCAGGCTTCGACCCCCTCTCGCACTTTGGCGGCCGAACCGAACAACGTGTTGTCCGCCAGCCATTTGTCGGAGAAGCATCCCGGCACATCGTCCTTGCGGCCCTCGGCGATAGCGGTCTCGATGGCGTTCATTTCGTCGTGGTAGCCAGCCTCGCGCCAGTAGTTGCGGTAATTCGGCAGGAACCCGTAACTGGTCAGCGTCCGGCGGCAGACGGCCTTCGCCGCCTCGACATCGTCACTGATGCAGGTCGGGATCATGTTGCCAATGAAAAAACCCGGATCGGTCCGTTTAGCGTCCGGCAACGCTGCCAGCGACACCGCCATGTGGGAACGGGAGGCATTGGCGAATACCACGCCCTCCGCGATCTCCCCGGCCAGCGCCACCATCTTCTTGCGCAGCGCCGCGACGATGATCGGCGGCAGATCCCCCAGCCCTTCCTGGGCTCGGAATTTCTCCACGAACGCGCGGATGTCCCCCAACGGCTTGCCGGGCGTCACGCCCATCCGGACATGTGACGGGCCGTGCGCGACACCGATCCCCAGCCGAAACCGGCCGCCCGAGATTTCATGCATCACAGCGGCGCTTTGCGCGAAATCGCCGATAGTGCGCTGATAGATCGGCGCGATCGCGGTGCCGAACGGGATGCTGCCAGTGTTCCACGCCAGCGCCTCACACAACGACATGTTGCCGAACATGCTGGGGGAATAGATGCCGGCGAAACCCCGGCGCTCAATCTCCTGCGCGATTTCCACGGTGCGGCGGCGCCGGCCGGGCACGGCGACCAGGGCGATGGCGGGAAGTGTATTGGTCATGCGACGATCCTCTTGGCGTTTGCGCCGGAGGGTACCCGCCGTTACGCTCATCCGCAATGTGAAGAAGATTTCACATCCAAATTTGGCAAACGATAGTATTCCGTTGGCGATACAGGGGGCTCAACAGGATGGTTTTTTCACGGCGCGGGCTGCTGGCCGTTGCACCGGCGGCACTACTGGCGACCGCTTCGGCGTCGAAGGCGATAGCGGCAACGACGACAGATCTTGCCGTATCGTGCGATGCCGCCGCGGCCCCGGCGTTAATCGCCGCCGCGAAGGCCTTTCGCGCGAAGGCCGGCATCCGGGTGCGCGTGTTTCCAACGGCGCCCGGTCTGCTGTTGCCGCAAATCGAACGGGAGATTCAGAACGATATTATCGTCACGCGCATTGCCGTGATCGACCAGGCTGAAAAAGAAGGGTTGGTCGCCCCGGGCGCTCGTACCGGCCCATGGCGGAACCGGCTGATAACGGCTGCCGCGAACGACCCCGCCGGTTCGGAAGGATCCTTCGCGGTGCCCGACCCGTCGCCTGCCTCCGACATCGACGGTATCGCCATTTTGCAACGTCTGGGCGCGCCGCCGGCCAAGATCGTGGGCGTTATCGATACCGCCGCGGTGGCCTGGACGCTGACCAACGGAGGCGCTCGGCAGGGTCTGCTGCACGCGACCGAAATCGCCGCCGATGACCGATTGCACGCTATCGCGCCGGTGCCGGACGATATCTGGCCGCCGATCCTGTATCAAGCCGTCGTCACCAAACTCGCCCGCCGCGGCGACCCGGCCGCATTCCTGGCGTTTCTCGGTAGCGCGGACGGACAGGCGGCCCTGCATGCAGCCGGATTGGAGGCGGCCCCATGAGTAACCAAGAACTCGAAGTGCAAACCCATCCGATTGCCACCCGCATCACCCACTGGCTGATGGCACTGTCGATCGTGATCCTGATCGGCAGCGGCTGGCGCATCTATAACGCCAGCCCGATCTTTGGTTTTACGTTCCCCGAGGCCATCACCCTCGGCGGCGATGTCGAACAGGCGTTGGCGCTGCACAACGATCCCGGTGTCGCCAGCGCCATCGCCTGGCATTTCGCGGCGATGTGGCTGCTGGCGTTCAGTTATCTCGGCTTTATGCTGTGGAACATCTTTTCCGGCCATTTCTGGCGCGACTTCCTGCCGGTCGGCCCGGTTTCGTTCTGGCGCGATTTCGTCGCGGCGGCCACGTTCAAACTCCAGCACCGGCTGGGCGAGTATAATGTGGTCCAGCGCGTCGCCTATTGGGGCGCGTTGGGTGCCGTCGCGATGATGCTGCTGTCCGGCATCGCGATCTGGAAACCGGTGCAAACCTATCCGCTGGAAACCCTGTTCGGCGGATTCCAGGGCGCCCGCATCGTCCATTTCATTTTTATGACGGCGATCTCGCTGTTCATCGTGATCCATGTCGCACTGGTCATTCTGGTGCCGAAAACCTTCGTCGCCATGACTCTAGGACGAGCCACCGCGAAACCACATAAGGGAGACGTCTGATGGACCTGGAACGCAGGCGCCTGTTCGGCGGCGGACTCTCGCTGGGCGCACTGACCATGCTGACCGGCTGCGACATCAGCGATCATGACAGCGTGCAACGGGCACTGGCACTGGTGTCGCGCTTCAATGATCGCGTGCAGGCCGCCATTTTCGGCCCGAACAAGCTGGCGCCGACATTTTCCGAAGCCGAGGCGGTCAAGGACTTCCGCTATAACGCCTGGTACGGGCCGGAAAAATCGCCTGTGCTCACATCAGCCGATTACCGCTTGATGCTGGCCGGACAGATCAAGGACAAGACGCCATGGACTGTCGAAAAACTGTATAGCCTGCCTCAGGTGACCCAGATCACCCGGCATGTCTGTGTCGAGGGCTGGAACATGATCGGCAAATGGACCGGCACGCCACTCGGTGTCTTCCTGAACCAGATCGGTGCTGACACGACAGCCAAATACGTCGGGTTCGAGTGTGCCGATGGGTATTACGAAGGCATCGATATGGCCACCGCGATGCATCCGCAGACGCTGATGGCATTCAAATTGTCGGATAACATTCTGCCGACACGCCATGGTTACCCTTTCAAGCTGCGAATTCCGACCAAACTGGGATTCAAGAACCCGAAATTCGTTACGACCATTTACGTCACCAACCAGCAGCCGAACGGGTTCTGGACAGATCGCGGCTATAACTGGTTCAGCGGGATTTAGCGCATGGGGTGTACCTCCGATAACGACCGCGCGGCGTGCGCGATTGGCGTCATGGCCAAGGCGCCCCGGCCTGGTTTTTCCAAAACCAGGCTTTGCCCGCCGCTCGATCCTGTCCAGGCTGCCGCGTTAAGCGCCGCGTTTCTGCGGGATATTACCGAGAATATCGCCTCCGCGGCGCAGTTCAGTCCGATCGCGGGTTACATCGCCTATGCACCGGCCGGGCAAGAGGCGTTGTTCGACGGTCATCTCGCCGCCGGTACGGACTTGTTGCTGGCGGACGGGTCGCCGCCGATGCCGCCGGATGTGCAGGGTTTCGGCCGTTGTTTGCTGCATGCGATCCTGGCGATGTTCGCGCGCGGTCATCAGGCGGCGGTGGTGCTGAACTCGGATTCCCCGACGTTGCCGACCTCGGTGCTGGTGCGAACGGCTGCTTTGCTACAGGCCGAGGGCGATCGGGTCGTTCTGGGTCCGGCCGAAGACGGTGGATATTACCTTCTCGGCATGAAGGCGGCGCATGCCCATCTGTTCGCCGATATCGCGTGGAGCACGGACGCGGTCGCCGAAACAACCCGCCGGCGGGCCGCGGCGTTGGGGCTGGAACTCGTCGAGTTACCGATGTGGTACGACGTGGATGATGCGGCGTCGCTGATCCGGCTGTTGGAGCAGACGGCGGGATTTGGTGGGATCCCTAATGTTGGGCGACCGCCCTCTCCCTCTGCGTCGTGGCCGGGCTTGGCCCGGCCACCCGGGACTTCCGGTGCAGCGCCAAGCAAAGTCCCGGGTGACCGGGCCAAGCCCGGTCATGACGAATGGGCAAATCCCGCCCACCAGACGCCCTACCCTGATGCCCATGGGGCCGCGCCCGGCCATGACGCGAGGGACGATTCCACCCACCAGACCTCGAACCTGATCCCGTACCCGGCCCCTTTCACCGCCCGAGCGCTCGCGGCGATGGGTCTGTACGCAGCGGCTCTGGATCTCGCAGCCGAATGATCCGGCCGGGGATCTTCGGCGCCGTTCTGCTGGCGCTTACGCTGGGGGGCTTGTCGCTGCACACAACGGGGTCCGGCACCGTTGGGACGCCAGAGGCAAAGATCGCGCTTGTTGTCATCCTGTGCATCAGCGCGGTCGTGTATTTGCTTGCCGTGGCGACGACCTTGCACCGGCCGATGGCGCGCAAAGTCGTGTGGATCGTCCTGTTATTCGCCGCCGCGATCCGATTGCCGCTGATTGTCTCGCCGCCTTTCCTGTCGAGCGACGTCTTCCGCTATGTCTGGGACGGCCGGGTCCAGGCAGCCGGCATCAATCCCTATCGTTTCATCCCCAATGATCCCGCATTGGCGTCCCTGCGCGACGACGCGGTCTATCCACATATCAACCGAGCGGACTACGCGCCGACCATCTACCCGCCGGCGGCGCAAGTTATTTTCGCGATCATTGGCCGCGTTTGGTCCAGCGTTACCGGGGTCAAGCTGGCAATGGTGGGGTTCGAGGTGCTCGCCGTGTTTTGCCTGATGCGCCTGCTGACCCTGGCCAATCTCCCCACCGAACGGGTGCTGATCTATGCCTGGAACCCGCTACCCATTTGGGCGTTCGCGGGCAACGGCCATATCGACGCGGCGGTTGTCGGGTTCGTTTCACTGGCACTGTTGCTACGAGCCCGTCACCGGGACGGCTGGGCCGGTTTGGCGCTCGGTCTGGCGGCCTTGACGAAGTTCCTGCCGGCGGTGATCGCCCCCGTGCTGTGGCGACGCGGTGGCGGCTGGCGGCTGGCGACCGTCGCAGGCGCAACAGTCATTGGACTGTACGCCCTCTACAGCGGCGTCGGCTGGCGGGTCTTCGGCTTTCTGAACAGCTACGGGTCTGAGGAAGGGCTCAACACCGGCTCCGGCATTTGGCTGCTCGCCGGCCTGAGCCGGATCGCACCGCTTCCCGGTTTTGCCGCCGGACTGTATTTGGCCGGGCTGGCCATGCTGCTTGCCGCGTTAGGCATCTGGTTCGCCTTTGTGCGAAAGCCCGACGGTCCGGTGGCGATCTGTGCCGCCGCCGGCGTCATGATGGCTGTCCTCACATTCGGGATCAGCCCGCATTACCCCTGGTACTTTGCCTGGCTCATCGTACCCTGCGTGTTGTCGCCCAACCCCGCCATTTTGTGGCTGGGGACCGCACCGGTGCTGATGTACCTCGATACCTATGGCGATCGTTTCGTCTGGCCGTCCGTTATCTATGTGCCGGCGCTATTGCTGGCGCTGGCTCGATACTATCGCCCAACCCCCGCTCCGATTGAGGGAACCGTTTGATGTCCACTACAACCCTGCAGGACCCCCGCCGCTACTTCGAAGCCATTGCGGCGAAGCGGAACGATATCGCCGAGGCGCCGCCGGTTTGCCTCTATCTGGAGGTCACCAACCGGTGCAACCTGTTGTGTGAGACGTGCCCCCGCACATTCGAGGATCTGGAACCGCCAGCCGATATGAGCTGGGAGTTGTTCACCAGGATCGTCGATCAGGTACCCAACGTCGCCCGCGTCGTTTTACACGGCGTGGGCGAACCGATGTTGGTGAAAAACCTGCCGAAGATGATCCGGTATCTGAAGGATCGCGGCACCTATGTGTTGTTCAACACAAACGGCACATTGCTGAACCCGAAGAAATTCCAGGAGATTATCGATACCGGCCTGGACGAACTGCGCGTATCGCTGGATGCCGCCGACCGCAAAAGCTACGCCGCCATCAGGGGCAAGGATTTCTTCCCGCGCATCGTCCGTGACGTCGGCAAATTCACCGCCTACCAGCAGCAAATGGGCGTAACCCATCCCCGTGTGTCGCTGTGGTTGACGGGGTTGAAGGAAACCGTTGATCAGTTGCCGGAATTCGTCCGCTTGTCCGCCTCGATGGGCGTGAAAGAAGTGCATCTGCAACGGCTGGTGTTCGACGAAGCCGGCTTCGGCAAGGCCCGCTCGGAATTTTCGTTGTTTGAACAAACGCGCGACGACGAGCAGTCGGCGATCGAGGCCGCACAGGCGATCGGCGCCGAACTCGGCGTGACACTGGATGCGTCGGGCGCCACCGAACCCGGCCTGAGCCTGAAGCGCGCGGCCGACGACAAGCCCTGGGCGACCTGCCGCCGCCCCTGGTCGCTGATGTATTTCACCGCCCACGGCCGGGCGTTGCCGTGCTGCATCGCCCCGTTCTCCGCGCGCGGGTACGAGAATTACACTTTGGGCGACGCAACCCAGGAAAGCCTGCGCGATATGTGGAACAGTCCGGCGTATCGCGGTTTCCGCACGTCGCTGCTGGGCGAAACCCCGCCGGCGCCTTGCCAGAACTGTGGGCTGCGGTGGAGTTTGTAGGTATCCCGTCATGCCGACGAAGGTCGGCATCCACGTCTTTTACTTCGCGCACCATGACGATATGAGGCCGATCCGCATGTGTCAGTATCAAAGCCGATTGGTATCATCCGCGTTCATCCGCGTTCATCTGCCTTCAAAAAAGCGTCCTTCAGGCCGCGCCAAACCATGACGACCCCCCGCGTATCGGTCGTCATCCCGACCTTTAATGAAGCCGCCTCCATCGCCAGCGTCATTCGCGAACTGCCCCGCGACCTCGTGCAAGACGTCATCGTTTCCGACGGCGGCAGCACCGACTGCACGCAAGCAATCGCGCGATCCGCCGGCGCCACCGTCCTCGACGCCGGCCGAGGCTACGGTCGCGCCTGCCAGACCGGGGCCAATGCTGCCCAAACCTCGTTCATTGTCTTCCTCGACGGTGACGGTGCCGACCGAGGTGACCTGCTGGCCAACATCGCCGGCCCGCTCCTGGCGGGCACACATGATTTCGTCCTGGCATCGCGAACACGCGGACAACGAGACCCCGGCTCCATGCAATGGCACCAGGTGTTGGCCGGCTGCATCGCCGGCTGGGGCATGGGCGCGCTGTACGGCACGACCTACAGCGACATGTGCGCTTTCCGCGCCATCAGCCGCGACGCCCTCAACCGGCTGAACATGCAGGAAATGACCTACGGCTGGAACATCGAGATGCAAATGAAAGCTGCCCGCGCCGGCCTGCGCATCCTGGAAATCCCCGTCCCGTATCGTTGCCGCATGGGCGGGGACTCCAAAGTCGCCGGGTCGCTCCGCGGCACAATACGCACCGGGTCCAAAATCATCTCGACCTTCGCCAGGGTCGCATCGCAACCGCGATAGATCACGCCCTGGCCAGCATCGTTTCGTGCGAGGCCAGCGCGCGGTGCAGCATAAACAGCGGCACGGCCAGCGCTGAGATGAACGCCGCCGCCAGCAATCCCGCTTCCGGCCGCCCGGCATAATCCGCCGCCAGTCCGCACAGGCCCGGCGCGAACGTACCGCCCAGATAATACAGTGTATAAAACAGCCCCATCCCCACCGCCCGGTTTTCCGGCCGGGCCGACAGCGTGCCGACCGCCATCATCACCCCGGGCTGGATCGAACCGAGCACGCCCACGAAAACCGCCCAGACCACCGGGCCACCTGTCAACGCGGCGCCGACCATCCCGACCGTGAGAAACAGAGTGCCAACCAGAAAAATGTTGAAACCGCCGAATCGCGCGGCAAGACCGCCTCCGGCCAGGGTTCCGGGAACGTTGCCCCAGGCGACGATGGTCATGACCAGGGCGATGACCCCCGCCCCGTAACCCTGCAGCGACAAACTGCTGGGCAAATACGACGCGAACGAGGCAAATCCGGACGTATAAACCGTCCATATCCCGCCCGCGATCAGCAACAATCCACACTCCCGGCCACTCGGCAGCGAGAATCGGCGAGGCACCGGTGCGGCGTGCGGCGTGACGCGATGACTGACCAGGAACAGCACCAACGCCAGGCCGGCCGGGACAGCGTCCGTCAGGAAGGCCGCATGCAACCCGAACCCGGTCAGCACTGGCGGCAAAACAAGCTGGGCGAGTCCCATGCCGATCGGAAAGGCGCAAACCGAGACGCTGATACCGATCATAAACCGCGGCCCGACGAACCAGTCGGCGATGATCTTGCCCTGTAGCACGATCATTGCGACCGCCCCAACGCCCGCCAGCGTGCGCCCCACGGCGATCCCGGCGGCGGTGTCCGCTCCGCCGCTGACGCAGGCGCCGATTGTCATCAGCGCCAATCCGGTGCCCAGCACCCAACGGTCACCGAACCTGCGTCCGAGGAGACCCAGCGGCAAGGCGACAAAGGTCCCGAGGAGCATATAGGAGCCGATCAGGCCGCCCAACTGGGCGTAGCTCAGGCCGAATCGCCCCACCAGCTCGGTGCCCAGGGTGGCAACGGTCTGGAACTGGTAGCCGAACGCGATCCGGGCCAGCGCCAGGGATGCGAGAATAATCCACGACCGGACGTGCATTCGTTTCCTCAAAAGCCACACCGGTCCACCGCCGGGTCAGGCGCGACCCTATCCAGCAGAGCACTGGCTGGATACCCCGCTTCCATGAAACGCTGGCGCCACGGTCGCGGGCAGACCGCTGGCAACCGGCCTTTTCCAGCCAATGGCCAACGATTATGCGGAAGCCGGTAGCAGCGGGCGGCGGACGCGCCTATCTTAGATGCATGCTCAACACACCCGCATTCCTTGATGCTGGCCGACCGCCAGTCCCGAACCTTGTCATTCCGCGCGGCGCGCTGCCGTTCTATCTGCCGGATCGTCCGGTGCGGGGGCGGTTGGTGCGGCTTGGACCGTTGGCCGACGCTTTGCTGACCCGGCACGACAACCATCCGGTTGTCACAACCCTGGTGGGCCAGGCGCTGGCGCTGGTGGCAGCGCTGTGCACGGCTCTGAAGTTCCGTGGATCGTTCAGTCTGCAGGCCAAGGGCGATGGACCCGTTTCGATGCTCTTGGCCGATTGCACCGATACCGGAGAGTTGCGCGGTCACGCGATCACGAAGCCCGAGGCACTGGACGCCCTGCTCGCTCGCAATCCGGCGCCCTCAGCCAAAGACTTACTCGGCAACGGGTATCTGGCGTTCACGGTCATTCCCGGCAACGACCAGGATCGCCACCAGGGCATTGTTTCGATCGAGGGCGATTCGCTGGCCGAAATGGCCCTGCATTACTTCGACACCAGCGAACAGCTCCGCTGTCAGGTGCAACTGGCCTGCGAGAAAACCCCGGCCGGCTGGCGGGCCGGGGCGCTGATTCTGGAGAAAATCGCGGACGTAGGCGGCATTCAGCGCCTCGATAGCGACGACGACGAACCGGACCCGGCCGAGATCGAGCAGCACGAAAGCTGGATCACCGCGTCCATTCTGGCGGCGACGCTGACCGATCGCGAGTTGCTGGACGACGATCTGCCGCCCGAAACGGTGCTGTACCGGCTGTTTCATACCGAGGGCGTGGCGACCGATCTGGCGCGCGCCCTCTCCTACGGGTGCCGCTGTTCGCGGGCTCGGCTGGCCGGCATTCTGGAGGGATTCCCGGCGGAAGACCTGGATGACATGGTGATCGGGACGGATATCGTCATGACCTGTGAATTCTGCAATTATGATTTCCGCTTCCCCCGCCATGACGTTCACGGGCTGCCGTCCGATACCGCAACGCCGGAATAAGCCAACACAAGGACCGAGCGCCTTCATGCAACACGGATACCTGACCCGCCGCCTGGCGCTGCTGACGACGTTTGCCCTTGCCGCCTGCGGCAGCGAGCCGGAGCCGACTTATGAACCGTTGCGCTACAACTACCTGCCCTCGATCCAGTTGAACGTGGCGTCGATCGATATCGAGCAGCGATTCTTCCCGGCCGGCGTGGCACCGGATGTCAGCAATCTTGACCCGGTGCCTCCGATTGAGGCGCTGAAGACCATGGCGCTGGACCGGTTGCAGGCGTTCGGGACAGGAAAGAAGGCGGTTTTCGCGATCCTTGATGCATCCCTGACGCGGGAAAACGACGTGGTGACCGGCTCGATGGCGGTATCGCTGTCGATCATGGACGACAACGGGACACAACTGGGATTTGCCGAGGCGCGGGTGCGCAACCGCCACAGCGGGCGGATCGATCACATCCAGCCGGTGCTCTACGACATGACCAAGGCCATGATGGCCGACATGAATGTCGAGTTCGAGTATCAGATCCGGCATAGTCTGAAAGATTGGCTGACCGGCGGCACCGCCGCACCGGCTCCCGTCGAACAGGCGCCGCTGGATCAAGGGCCGGGACCGTCCGCGCCGAACACGCCCGCACCGGCCGAGCAAGCGCCGCTGACGCAAGGGTCGTTGGGTCAGATGCCGTTGGAGCCCGCACCAAGGGATCAGGAGTTGCCGCGGTAAGGCGGCAACTCGCCTAACGCTCCCGGTGCCTACTCGCTGAGGATTGTGGACCCCCGGTTGCCAATCATCGCCATCAGTTCCCGCCTGGTGGTGGGGTCGTCGCGGAAGGCGCCCAGCATCCGGCTGGTCACCATCGTCACACCGGGTTTGTGGACGCCGCGCGTGGTCATGCACTGGTGGGCAGCCTCGATCACCACGGCAACGCCGCGCGGCTCCAGGACATCCTGGATCGTGTTGGCGATCTGGGCGGTCAGCTTTTCCTGAATCTGCAGGCGTTTGGCGTAAGCATCGACGACCCGGGCCAGTTTGCTGATCCCGACGACACGGCGATGCGGCAGGTACGCCACATGCACACGGCCGATGATCGGCGCCATGTGGTGCTCACAGGTGCTCTCCAGCCGGATGTCGCGCAGCAGGACGATTTCGTCGTAGCCGTCGGTTTCCTCGAACGTGCGTTCCAGCACCGCGACGGGGTCGGTGGCATAGCCGACAAAGAACTCCTTATAGGCGCGCGCCACGCGGGCAGGCGTATCGCGCAGGCCCTCACGTTCGGGGTCGTCGCCAGCCCAGCGCAGCAGCGTACGGATGGCCGCTTCCGCCTCCTCCCGGGTTGGCGGGCCTTCCGAGGCCACGAGGTTCTCTCGGGGCGGGGTCGGCATAATAATATTCACCGCGGCATGTCCTCCGGCTTGTTCATTGGTCAGATCCAGTCCGGGCGATAGCGGACCAGCTCACTGCTACGCAAACCGAACTGTGTCAGATCAGTGAACCCTACCGCTTTGATGCGGACTGTCCAGACTGAACGCCGGGATGGCGACATCGAAGCTCTCACCGGACGACGGGACGACCATGTGGTAGGCCCCCACCATGAACCCCGAAGGCGTATCCAGCGGCGTGCCGGATGTATACTCGAAGCTTTCACCGGGTTCGAGCACCGGCTGCTCGCCCACCACGCCCGCACCATGCACGTGCTGGGTGCGGCCGCGCGCATCGGTGATCTGCCAGGTCCGGCGGACCAGTTGGACGGGTTCGTTGCCCTGATTCTCGATCTTCACCCGATAGGCCCACACATAGTGGTTTTCGTCCGGCTGGGACTGGTCCGCCAGAAAAAACGATCTGACCGACACGCAGACCTCGTGCGTGGTGCGGGAATAATCGGCGCGTGCGTTTCCCGCTGAGCGGCCTGGCCGCTGCGGCTGCCCTGCGGGCGAGGCCGGACGCTTGGTCCGGCCGGATTTGGGATCCTCGATCGACATGTCGCCTTTTTGCCTTCCCGGAACCTGAAATCAAGGACCAATCCGGCCCGCTTGTCCAGGATGGTGCGCCAAGACCTGTCGAAGCGGCGCTTTCAGGCCCGTCATTCGCTTCGCGTCCGATTCAGCAGCGGGTCAATACCGGCGGCAGCGATCGAGCCGATCCATGCGTAATGATCCCAATCGTGAATCATGGTTGCCGGAGACGTCTCAACCGCAACGAAAACCCCACCGGCAGCCGGCGCCATCGTTGCCCCGGCTGCTGTAATCGAATCGCGACGGAAAACCACCGAACGCGTTTCTGGCCTGGAATGAGGCGCCCCGCCCGGCGTTAAGCCAAACGACACCTCAGGGCGGCACCCAGGTCGTCCTTGATGTCCTCCACGTCCTCCAGACCGATCGATACGCGGATGACCCCATCGGTGATGCCCAGGCGGGCGCGTTCGTCCTCTCCGATCCGCATATGGGTCGTGGTCGCCGGGTGGGTCGCGAGTGACTTGGAATCCCCGAGATTGTTAGAAATCGCGATCAGACGGAATCCGTTCATAACCTGGAACGCGCCGTCCTTGCCGCCCGCGACTTCGAACGTGACGATGGTGCCCCCGCCGCTCATTTGCTTCAGGGCCAGCGCTTGTTGCGGGTGGTCGGCGCGCGTCGGATACCAGACGCGCGTCACGCCCGGTTGTTCAGCCAGAAAATCGGCGACCGCGGCGGCGGACCGGCCGGCCGCATCGACCCGCAGCGCCATGGTTTCCAGGCCCTTCAGCAGCACCCAGGCATTGAACGCGGACAGAGCCGGCCCGGTGTTGCGGATGAACGGCTGCAATGTGTCGTTGATCCATTTCTTGCTGCCGAGAACCGCTCCACCCAACACCCTGCCCTGCCCGTCCATGTGTTTGGTGCAGGAATAGACCACCACATCGGCACCGAGTTTGAGCGGCTGCTGCAACAAAGGCGTGGCGAACACGTTGTCCACGACGACAATGGCTCCGGCCGCATGCGCCAGGTCCGCGACCGCCGGCAGATCGACCATTTCCAGCATCGGGTTAGACGGGGATTCCAGCAGGACCAGGTTCGCGGGACGCGACAGCGCCGCCTTCCATTGCTCCAGATCGGCGCCATCGACGAATTCGGTCTCGATGCCGAATTTCGGCAGCAACGTCGAGACGATCCAATGGCAGGACCCGAACAGCGCGCGGGCCGCAACCACCCGGTCGCCGGTCTTCAGGTGCGACAGCAGCGCGGCGTTGACGGCGGCCATGCCGGTGGCCGTGGTGCGGCAATCTTCCGCGTCCTCGATCAGGCACAGACGCTGTTCCAGCATCGCCAGCGTCGGGTTGGCGAAGCGCGAATACTGGTAGTGCTCCACGGTGCCGGCGAATGTGGCCTCGGCCTGTTCGGCATCGTCGTAAACGTAGCCGGAGGTCAGGAACAGCGCTTCGGCGGTTTCCCCGTGCTGGCTGCGCTGAACGCCGCCATGCACCAGACGGGTGGCGGTGCGCAGGCTGGATGGGTCAATTTTTCTGGTGTCGGTTGTCATTCGTCGAGGCCCCTTGGACGCAGTGGGCCGACCGTCGAGCAGCCAGGGTCCTGGAAAACGAAACCCAAAGCTGGCCTCTTTAGCGCGCTTGTTTAACCTCGCCGCAATCCGGCCGGACAAATCACGAGGTCCGGGACGCTCCCGGCGTTTGGCTAATAGAACCAGCGATCCGGCCCCGTCAATGGGTTTGCCGCGGGAAAACGGGGGAGCTCGGGACAAGGCGGCTGTGGCGACCGCCCACTGCCTTGTCCTAAATAAGATCGCCTAAACCGAACAGACCGAATTGCATCGACTGAGGAAACCGCCTAAAAGACCCGTCCGGTGCGCGGGTGTAGTTCAATGGTAGAACGGCAGCTTCCCAAGCTGCACACGAGGGTTCGATTCCCTTCACCCGCTCCAAACCTCATTTTTTTGACGACAGCTGTAGGTTGACAAACGTAAAAGGAGTTGACCCACCAAACAGGAGTCCGTGACATTCGTAACAGGAGTTAGTGACAACCGTAAAAGGAGTCAGTGACACTGGTAACAGGAGTCCATCGGATTTGTCGGTTTAACTCCTTGTTTTACGTCACTATTTTTTCCTGAAATTGACAAAGGTAACGGGAGTGCCCCCCGCTCCATCTGATTTTACGATCATGCCAGATCAGACGGACCATCCGACGGTGGCAAAAATAGGCACACGCACGGGTTGAGGAATTTTGATCGTCTGCCATTGCAAAATTGTCGACCTGCGACAAAGATCACGAAACCGTGGGAGAATAGCGATGTCAGGTGGTGGTGGCCGAAGCGACTGGTCTAAGACTGGGAGGCCCACCTCGCCGGGTAGCGGAGGGGGCGACGGAGGCGGCGGCGTAGACGGGTTGGATCCTTGCGACATTATAAGCCTGACCAATCTCAACTCGCCCGTCCCGGCGGTTGTTACAGCACTCCGCTCCGGTGACGTTCTCGATGTCCACCTCCAAGTTGGACCCCCGCGTATTCTCCAAGCGAGGACGTCGGCGGGATTGGTCGCGGGTAGCATCACCTCGCCTGAGATGGCGCGAATAATCGAATGCATCAGGCAGGGCGTCGTCTTCGTCGCGGACGTCATGTCCGTCAGCGGCGGGATTTGCCAGGTGCGGGTACATCGGTGAGTTCTCTTCTGGTTACCGGCGGTGTCTACCGTGAGCGATGCGTTTGGCCGGAATGGAAGCGAACGTTCGGCTCAGCGGGCCGAGCCGCCTCGGCTGCGTCCTCATTGGTCGACAGCACTGAGGTTCTGACGCCAGCCCCGCAGCAGATCGCAGATGAATATGGTGATGAGGCAAAACTCGACGAAATAAAGGTGCGGCTTGCGCCAGCAGCCCCGGGTATTTTGTTCGACTATGTCCATGGCCTCTCCGTGCCATCGATCTACCCATCGCCTGTTATGTTGCCGCCACCCGCAATCTTCGATGCCGAAGCACCCGTTGTCCTGCGCTTCGGCATGCTGGAAGCCAGTGCCCGCGTGACAGCCGACATTTGTGTGTACGATCCCCAATCCGCCTTCAATCCAGAGACATTCGGGGCGAATGGCAGCCGCGCTGCTAGGTTGGCGATAGTTGCCAATCGCGGTGAGGTGACCGCGCTAGCAGGTTTGCCTGATCCGATTGCCGCAGCAGGCGCGCTGCTCGCGTCCGGTGCCGAAGCTGTTGTCGTAAAGTCGGGAAGCGCCGGAGCATCGGTGGTCACGGCCTCCGGCGTTCGAACGGTTCCAGCACGCCTCACCCGGAATGTTTGGCCGATCGGCTCCGGGGACGTTTTTGCCGCAGCATTCGCAGTAGCTTGGGCGATCGATGCCCTCTCACCTGAGGAAGCGGCAGATTTCGCGTCCTATGCAGTCGCGGACTACGTGGAAAGCATGAGCCTTCCAATCTCACCGGAACTTCGTACCGAGCGGCCGCCTCGTAAAGCCGTGGTGGCCAAAGGTGGAAAGGTCTATCTCGCTGGCCCCTTCTTTTCGATGGGCCAGCGCTGGTTGGTTGACGAGGCCCGTAGGTGTTTGCGCGAACTGGGGATGGACGTGTTTTCTCCCTTCCACGATATCGGACCCGGCCCAGCGCATGAAGTGGCACCCGCTGATATCGCGGCCCTCAAGGAGTGCGACTCCGTTTTGGCGCTGCTCGACGGCCTCGATAGCGGCACGTTGTTTGAAGTTGGCTACGCGCGCGCGATTGGATTGCCCGTTTATGGCTTTGCCCAGATTACTCCAGAGGAGGATCTCAAAATGGTCGCCGGGTCCGGGTGCACCGTATTCGCCGATTTCGTGACCTGCCTCCACCATTGTGCTTGGGGAGCATGAGCACCGCCCTTCTCCTGTCGGGTGGGATGGATTCGGTTGCCATAGCGTGGTGGCGACGGCCGGAGATCGCGATCACCATCGACTACGGCCAGAAACCTGCGGCCGCGGAGATCCAAGCCGCCGCGACCGTTTGCTTGACCCTAGGTATCGAGCACCTGATTCTACGAGCCGACCTCGCGTCACTTGGTAGCGGCGACATGGCCGGGCGCCCCAGGCTGGCGGAGGCCCCGGTTCCCGAATGGTGGCCGTTTCGAAATCAGATGCTCGTCACCCTGGCCGCTATGCTCGGTATCTCCAAGGGCGTGAATCGTCTGCTGATCGGCTGCCTCGCCACAGACGGCGCTCACGTGGACGGACGCAAGGAATTCGTCCAAATCCTCGATTCCTTGCTCGCAATGCAAGAGGGCAACCTGAGGCTTGAAGCACCTGCCATTGAAATGACGGCAGTCGAACTCATTCGAGCGTCGGGAGTACCTCCCGAACTGCTGGCCTGGGCCCATTCCTGTCATGTCGCGGACCAAGCCTGCGGAATGTGCCGGGGTTGTCAAAAGCATTACGAAACTCTGGAGGCGCTTGGTCACGCGCCCTATTGAAAATGACCCGTTGCCCAGGGAAAGCAGCGTTGCTCCCACCCCGATCGTGTGGCCCATCCGACGGAATATTAAGGGATGGTTTCCGCGGCCAATACCGCCGCGCGGTTTTGCGGAAGTCCTTGCGGCGCGGCGTAGCTGGCGCTCGCTAAACGAACCCACGCTTTTGGATGTTCTCGACGCCGTATCTGCCGCCACCCTCGTCCAGTCGAACCTGGTGGGGGATCCGTTTGAGCGATCACGCCGCGCGGTGGCTTCCGCGGGCGCGCTCCATCCAATCTCAGTAGTGGTAATGAGACCAGCACTATGGCCGCTACCGCTGCGGGTTGATCCCTGGTCAGGTCGATTGCAAGCACTAAAGGTGGCGGATGGCGCGGCCCTGCGCCGCGGGATTGAGCTGCTAGTCAGCATGGTTCCAAACGGGAATCCAACATTTGCTGCCCTATTAGGCGACATCGCCCTCGTCGACGGCGCCTATGCAAATCCCGGCAGTCTGCTCTGGCGCGATGCCGGGGCGCTGCTCGCTACCCTGCACCTCTGCGCGTCGGCCATCGGGCTCGGTTTTTGTCCATTAGGTTTGCTGGGCAATGAAATTGCAGCGGCCTTGTTCCCTGGCAACGACAGGATTGTGGCCTGCGGAACCGCCGCAATCGGTGTCGTGAATGCGACGCTCGAACCCGAACGGTAGTTTACCGTCTGCGCTGACGCTTCGTCCTCGCGTGCAAGATCGCCGAGGCGACGCATATGATCCCACATCAGGCCGTCCAGCACTGAAGCACGCACAGAAATGGCCTCGGCGAAGCGAAGGAACGCTTGCTCCATGAGGGCGTAATGTCGAGCGGGATCCCAATGGGGCGAAATGAAACCAGCGATTCTCCCCGCCCTCGCTATGTGTACATCTATAATGGCGACTTTGTCCGAGGATCTAAAATTTCGGACAACCCAGGACGCCGTTTTCTGACCAACGCCGGACAAAGACGTCAGTGCATCTCGCAGTGCCCTGTCGGGTAAGGCCAGGTCGATAGAGGGAAGTCCACGTAACGCCCCAGCTAGCGCTTGGGCCTTCGCCTTCGGGAAACGGTATCGCCGGGGCCGTCCCGACATCAGAAAGGGCGTCGATAAAGCGAGTTCCAGGTCCGCTGCCGCGGGAGTGCCACGCAAAAGACCCATCTCTTGCAACCGCGAGAACGCCGCCACACCAAGTTCGGCCGGAATGCCATAACCACCCAGAAGACAGGCCGATACTTCCTCGGCGAGATCGTGCCCAATTGCGCCCGGAGCATAGGTTCCCAGTTCATCGTGCTGCCAGGCCTGGCCTCGCCAGTAGGCTGGGGTGAAGATCACGTCGAACCGCCCCCACATGATCCCCGGCAGGACCTCCGCCCATGCAGGTGGTAACTCGAGGTCGACGTTGCGCCCTCGTGTAAACGCCAAAATTCGCTGCACCTGTGATCGTCCCCCCAAGTCGTTCTAAGTGAAACACAATCGGGCGCATACGTGAATCCCCTGATTGCGATCCGGCAACGGCGATAGCGAAATTTTCCGGACGAGTAACTGCCCTCATGTTCGTCGATCTGGATATCTCGGCAACAACCTCATCCAAGAGGACAACCAGCGGCCGCATGATTTCCTTTGGCATTTCACGCCGCTTTGCTATTGTTGCGCCCCCCATTTGGAATCAGAAGATCAATGGATGAACAGGAAACTGGCCCCGCGAGTTGGCAGGCGTCGAGGGTGAGTGCCGCTGCCGGAAAGCATCCGGTGTTGCCCGCCGTCGCCGCACGCCTGACGTCGCTTATGGAGGTGGAGATGATGGCCAAGCAGCTTTCATCGGGAGAACTTGATCGCATCACCTTCGAATTGCTCGCTACGACTGAAGAACCATCCGAATGAGGGTCCGTCATCTCGCACTCAGTTGGTTCAGGGGTGCGGCCGAGATGGCCATGCTCGAGCCGAGGGGCAGAAGCATGGCCGTGTACGGGCCGAACGGAGCCGGGAAATCAACCTTCGTCGACGGGGCTGAATATCTCGTATCACGGGGCAAGATCGGCCATCTGACCAACGAATACAGCGGCCGCCGCCTCGAAAAGGCGATCATCAACACTCAGATCCCCATCGCCACACAGGCTTCGCTCGAATTGATGCTGATGGACAACACTGCCGTGTCGGCGAGGATAAACTCAAACGGGGCTGTAACATTCAGCGGTGGCGACGCGATCGCGGGATGGCAACGCGAACGTCTGATCCTGAGGCCGGACGAAGTCTCCGCTTTTGTACAAGCCGACAAGTCAGAAAAGTATTCCTCTATCCTGCCTCTGATCGGGCTTGGTCCGCTGGAGGTGGTGGCAACGAATATCCGGAGCCTTGCGCGTCGGGTCGCCAATGATGCTGGAGTACAGCGTGACCGGGGCGCACGGGCAGAACTCGAAACGAGGTGGACGGAAGCCGGGGTCTCAGCCGCTGAGGCGGGCATCCTCATAAAGGCGCTGCATGCGCGGTACCTTCCCGGCGTCGAGACGCCTTCGACCCTCGACCTTGCCGTTGCGGCGTTGCGGCCTGTGATCGACGCACGGGTACGAAGCGCGAGCGCCGAGACAAAGGAGCATCTACTCCTTGCCAACGCCCGGGATGCGGACCTTGATGGACGCCTCGCCGCGGCCGTTACTGCCAGTGAAGCCACCGCGCGTCTGGTAGAGCCATTGTTGAGCGAGCGCCTGGCTGTTCTCAGCACCGCGGAAACATTCGTGCATGGCGTGGAGGGGGTCACCTCAATCACCTGCCCGGCGTGCGGGCGGGAAGTCGAACCCACGGCTTTCCGAACACATGTGGCGGCTGAGAGAATTCGACTAGAGGACGCACTTGCAGCCTTCTCGACAAGGTCAAATGCGCTAAATTCACTGATAGACGGCCTTCAAACTGCGTGCGGGGCACTTCGGTCGGATGATCTTCGTGCCTGGAAGGCATCGTCCGCGCAGGACGGAATTCGTCCTAATCTCGAACGGACATTGGCCCTCGACTTCCCGCATTTGCGGTTGCATCCGGACCAAGTCGATCTGGGACTGCTGGCCGCTAATGTTCCCCCTGTCATCGAACACATCCGGCTTGCGACGTCCACGCCACCGCCCGAAGCCAAGGATTTGCTTGCTGCCTCCAAACTCCTTGATGCGGCCGCAGCCCATCCGAGAATCAGACAACTCCGCAATCGGCTGACGAAGGTGGACGGACTGGTCGCCTTTCTGGGGGAGCTGGAGAGCCAAGTCAGGGACGAGATCAGGCTTCGCACCGAAAGCGTGATATCCGACATCAGCGTCCACATCCAACGCATGTGGAACCATTTGCACCCAGCATGCCGGGTTAACGCGATCCGGCTCTACCAACCGTCCGACGCCGCAAAGGCAATTGATATCGAATTAAGTTTTTACGGAAGCACGCAGCCATCACCAAGGTTATCCCTGTCAGAGGGAGACCGTCACAGTTTGGGTCTGTGTGTGTTTCTCAGCCTTGCCAAGGAGGGCGGCAACGATCGGCCGCTCATACTCGATGACATCGTCACCAGCCTGGACCGAGAACATCGGAGCAATGTTGCCGATCTGCTCGTCACCGAATTTTCCGATCGGCAAGTCATTTTGTTCACACACGAGTATGAATGGTTTATCGAGCTAACACATCGGCTACCTGCCAAAAATTGGCAATTCAAGACATTGCTCGCGTTCGATACACCCGCCACCGGCATCCGTTGGAGCGGGGCGCCACACGGGTTCGAAAGCGCCAGAATTCTGTTGGATGTTGATCCTAAATCGGCAGCCAATAGCGCTCGGGGCCTTATGGATCTCCACATGTCGCTCATAGCGGAGCGCCTGGAATTACCAGTGCCATTCCTCCGCGGCGCTAAAAACGACATGAGGCACGCACTGGAACTGTTGGAACGGTTTGCTTCCCGATCAAAGACTCAACTCCAGAGGCAGACTGAAGCGGATCAATACGCGTTCTGGGACGGTCCGGTTGGCGCCGCTCGAAACCTCACCGCATTGCTCATACCGTGGGGCAATGCTGGTAGCCATGGCCGCTATCTAACACGATCGGAAGCCGAGCGTGTTATTGATGCCTGCGAGGCTTTCCTGGCCAGCCTCATCTGTGAGACCTGTAGCACTCATATCAGTCATGCTGCCGTAGCAGGAAAATACTATCGTTGCGGCTGCGATCACCTTCGCTGGAAAATGTAGTTGTAACGACAATCGCCACGCGCAATGCGGCGAAAGGCAAGCCCTGAGCTATCGGCGGCCTCCGGCATCGGCTCCCGAGCCATAGCCCGCCGCGACATCCATTGCACCCCCGGCACCGTCTCGAAGTGGCGGGTCCGTTAAACTCAAACGGCGCAGTCACATTCGCAGGTGGCAACGCGATCGCACAGGCTTCCTTCGTGACGAAAACGTTAGATTTAATCGAAAAGGAGAAAAATATTATACCCCTTGATCAGCTTGCTTCACATTTTCGGTTAACGGACCAGCCACGGGTGGCATCATCGGATATTGTTTTGTGGGGAAACCATCTGTGCCATAGTCGGTAAAAGGCCCCGTATAGTCGATCAAATAGAATGTAATCTGACGCAGTAACACTTCTACCTGATGAATAAGGTCAAGCAGATTCTGCATGTCAACGGAGTCGGGTTTTCGCAAATCCTTAATTTTGGGATGAACGAGGCGATTGCGAAGACGGCCCCACGCCTTGACGTACACGGGATCGACATGACCTGTGGCCACAAGATGGTACATCTTATCCTGGACGCGCTCCTGACCGAGCGTGCCAATAAGTCCCTTCATCCGAGGCATCATATCCTCAAAATCAATCTGGGCCTCCAAATATCGCAACATGCGAATTTTCAATTCCGTTACTCGCTTGGCCTTCTCATTGTCCTGGTCGAGCTGCACCGCTCCGGCAACTGCCTCGACCGCCACCGAACAACCCATCGCCCAGGCATCGATTGAGTTGGCGGTCGCTTCACAAGCGTTGTGGAGGTGATAGGCGATGGGATTCCAATGCGTGTTCTTAGTCTGAGCGCTCACATAGGCTAAAAAGCAAGCGAATAGTTGCCAGCCGCTCCTGTGGAACCCGCTTGATGCAGGCGATAACGGCGGGCTGAATTGCGTCCGCTCGGACCTCCGCAAGGGAGAAGCAAGTTCCAGGCAAAGATCCCCTCCTTCGATTTCCATTCGAGCTCGCCAATTTGCAGGTTTTGCGGTCAGATATTGCAAAGCCTCCTGCACCCTGAGGTGGAACGCTAGCGGAAAATCAGCCTCTGAGCGGATTTCGAAAATTGTGTCGTTACCGCGCTTGCACACCTCAAAATTGGCCCCCAGTGCCTCGAACTCGGCTCTATCACGGACCTTAGTACGATCTCCATGAAGCTCTATTTCAGTCCAGCGATTTAGGGGGACTTCATATTCCTGGAAGAAATGAAGCCGGAGATACGGGTGGGGATGAGTGGAAGGAATGCGCGCGTGCAAGGTGAGGATCTGTCCCGTAACGAGAACACTGCTGTCGGACAGATCCCAGCTTAGAGAGGGTAAAACGCGCTGCGCCGTCCATCGAGTATCGTCATGCCCGATTGCGGCGAGATCGTAAAACCTTCCGTCTGCCAGAAGTTTTCCAGGTAATCCACCAAACCGCTCATTTATGTGGTCAGAAGGGTTGATGTTTTCGCGTTCGGAAACATAAATCTTGAAGATGAGGGTGCCGTCCGCGGATTGGCGGATATAGCCCGGCCCCTTCAAGCTCGCCCCTCCGTTCTTGTTCTGCGTTAGCACCATCTCCTTGCAATCGGTGTCGAATGCACTCTGCTTAAAGATATCTATTATTTCTGCGAAATCCATACCGCCGAATCCTAACATGCTCCTGCTTGGAGCGTTGATCAAATGGGTGCCCCTAGGACGGTTCATTTTCTCAGGATTCTCGGCAAAGCGCCAGCGCCGTATCGAGTCTCGCCCAATCACGCCCAAGCCTAAGGTCTACCGACTGGTGCCATCTGCGGGGTGCTTCATTCATAAGTGTCCCGGCCGCATCCGGGCAGTTGAAGGAAACCGGTTTCCTTCAACTGCCCGGATGCGGCGTCGTTCCGCGGGCTGGTCGGCACTCTGATCCTGCGCCCGACGTGAGCGGTGAGTGGTGGATGAGGAGGCACGTCGCAAGCCGTCGACATTGGTTACGGCACTGGTCTCCGCCACCATGAACCGGGCGATAGGAACGATCAGAGTCGTCTCGCATCTCAAGATACACTTCATAATCACGACTGAGTGTGGATCGATCGCATACCGGAATCTTCCATTGACCTCCTCCCATGTTCTTCCTACGTTCCGCGTCATGTTCAACCTGACCATCCCGACCTGGCCCAAATTGATAGGACGCTCTCACCCCACGCGGGTCTGAGCGGCATCCTTATTCCCTGACTGCTGCCTGACCTGCGCCCAGTCCACCCCTCCTCCAGGATGGGGTCATCGCGACCCAGGCGACGCAGGTATTCCCATGCCCATCATTGTTGGACGCTCCGGCATCCAAGGCGACATTTTCTTCGAGCTCGCACGGATCGAGCAGCTTGCTGTCGACCTCGAGATCATCGCCCGCGGCGACATGCCGTCCGAGGAAAAACTCTCATCCGCACCGATCCTCCAGAACTGGCAGGAAGCGATCAGGCCGGTCAGATGTTTGATCGGTGTTTGCGGGGACCACCCTCGGCTGAACGGTCCCTTGATCAAAACCACCGACACTTGGGTGATGGCCCCTGATCTCGGTTGGGCAAGGACACTTTCGCGGTTTTACCGCCTGGGTGAGCCGTTTTCGGCAGGTAACAAGCGATGATCGCATCAGTCCCGGCGCGGCACGAAACGGAATCGATACGCACGCTCGGCCCATGGCCGACCGTAATCGCCTGTCAGTAATCGCCTTACGCCGCCGAGGTCTCCAAATGTCCGACACCACCGATGATTCCGGGTCGCCCCCCACTCAGGAAGAATATGAACTCCACAACAGTCCCGGATCTGCATCGAAGCCGGATTGCGCTGATCCAGCTCGCATCGCCGCACACCTCATCCTCGAGCGCGCACTCGCCGATGCCGGAACGACACCGGACCAGGCGGGACGGGATGGTTCCGTCTGCGTTGTGCTACTAACCGCCGAATGCTGGGCCGAGGTCGTACGCGACGAATGGCAAAGTATGACCCGTCCCGGAAAACGGTACGGGGATGGCGGCAATCGTTATGCGCAAAATGGTTACACGTGGCTCGCCTGGACGCCGAACGAAAAGCCTAAACCTCACTCCTTGGAAGATTTAGCCGAGGTATTTGCTGGAGCGGTAGCACGGGGCTGCCATTGCATTGGCTTCGCCTTCGACCCATCGTGGCTTCCGCCGGACCTCGTATTCGCCGCCGATCATCGGTTGATGATGGAGAATCTGACAGTCGAACACGTCGGAACGATTGCCAATGTGCTTTGCTGTGACCCGCCCTCGGAGTGCTTGACTCAAGATCAAGCCGATTCGCTAACACCCCGACTGCTCCGGTTGGCGCGGCGCCTAGATCAAAGTGCGGACGACTACATCCGTAAGCTACGAGAACTGGTGGACCGTGACGTTGCGGAACCAGTGGTTGTCGAAAGTCCACGTAAATCCAAGGCCGCCGGGACCTCACCGAGGGAGGCTCCCACGCTGGAACGCCTCCACGGCATGCCCGAAGCCGTCGCGTGGGGATTGACCGCAAAAGCTGACCTCGGTGACTTCAAGCGTGGAAAGATCTCATGGGCGGATGTCGATGGGGGCTGTTTGATCTCGGGCCCACCGGGATGCGGGAAAACGTTATTCGCCCGAGCCATGGCAGCGAGCTGCAACATCCCCTTGGTCAGCGGGTCTTACTCCCAATGGCACGGCACTGGTACTGCGCATCAAGGGGATCTGCTGAAGGCGATGAAAAAGACCTTCACGGACGCGCGAGCCAAGGCACCATGCCTCTTGTTCCTTGACGAAATCGACTCGTTTCCAAACCGAGCGACGGTTACACATCACTACGCTGACTGGGCGATCCAGGTGGTCAACGCATTGCTGGCCGAAATCGACGGCGTCGAGGCCAGAGACGGGGTTATTTTAATCGGTGCGTGTAATTTCCCTGAAAAGCTGGACCCCGCCCTTGTGCGAAGCGGGCGTCTCGACCGCCACATCCGGATCCGGCTGCCAGATCGGGCGGCGTTGGCCGAGATCCTGCGGGAACATCTTGACCATGACCTTGCCGCAAATGATCTATCGGGTGCCGCGATGGCGGCCTCTGGAAGCACGGGTGCGGATTGCGAGCGATTGGTTCGAGGTGCGCGACGACGAGCCCGGACTGCCGCGCGCGACATGGTAATCGCTGATCTGCTCGATGAAATCGGCGGCGCAGACGAGCGTTCCGCAGACGATCTGTGGCTCGCCGCCATCCACGAGGCAGGGCACGCCGTCGCCGTGACCATTCTTCGCCCTGGCGGTTTGGAAATGGTTGCATTGCGCGGCAGTTCTGATTCGGGCGGCATGACGTCCACAACCACGACAAACTCGGTCTACATGCGGCCGAGCGACGTGAAGAACAGGCTAACGGTGCGCCTCGCGGGACGCGCGGCCGAGCACGAAACCTTCGGCACACCCTCGTCTGGCGCAGGCGGACCACAGGGCAGCGATCTGGCTCAAGCGACTTGGCTCTTGGCAACCGCCGACACCGCATACGGTTTCGATGCGGAGGCTGGACTGCACTGGCGTGGCCTGCCCGAATTGCATCGACTGCCCGCGTTGTTGAGCACCGATCTTGCGTTGTCCGACCGTGCCCGGCGACAGCTCGACGAGGCATACGCGGAGACCCGTGCGTTCATCCGCCTGCGGCTTGAGGCGGTGCATGCTCTCGCGCGTGCCTTGGTCGTCCGGCGGGTGATCGATGGCGACGAGGCCGAAGCCATCGTGCGGCGCAGTCTCTGTGACGATGGAGGCCATGCGTGAGCGGCATCATCATCTATGGCGATCCGCACGGGGACTGGCAGCCGTTGCTGAAAGCCTGCGCGGATGAATGTCCGATCGGCATCGTCATTCTTGGCGACTGCGATCTCGTCCGACCGATCCGGCAAGAACTGGCAGAGATCTTCGAAGGTGGAGTTTTTGTCTGGTTCATCTACGGCAACCATGAAAAGGATTCATCGGCATATTGGGACAACCTGGTCGGAAACCACCCCAGTGGCTCCCTCCATGCCGTGGTCCATAAAGTCGGCAGTTTCGACGTGGCGGGCATCGGCGGCGTCTTCAAACAAAGGATCTGGCTGCCCCCAGCCGCACCTCTGTTCGAAACCCGAGCTGCGTTGTTACGTCGGCTTAAGCATCAGGAACGCTGGCGTCTTGGGATTTCCCTCCGGCAGCGCGACGCCATTTTTCCCGAGGATTTCGAGACCCTCTCACGGTCACGGGCAGACATCCTCGTTACTCATGAGGCCCCATCGAGCCATCAGATGGGGTTTCGAGTGATCGATGACCTTGCTCGTCAAATGCGTGTGCGCTTGGTCGTCCATGGCCATCATCATACGAGCAGCATCGGCACGACCGTAGATGGGATCAAAGTGATCGGCCTCGCGAAAGCCGAGGTTCTCCGCATCCATTCAGAGGACCTCCCATGACGACCGACCTGACTGAGGGACAGCGCGTCGGGCGCTTCGTAATCCTGCGGGACCTAGAAGGCCACCTGCATGCAATCGCTGCTGGATCAGTCGGCGCGATCTGCGAAATCGACGACGGCTGCCTGATACTCTTGCCCGGCGGAAGGATGATCCAGGTCGGCCAAACCCTTGCCCGAGTACTCGGCTGGCTCGACGGCCGAGGCCCCCTATAGCGATGGTATGAACACCTGCTGTTCATACCATCGCTAGGCACCCTCGATTGGACGGTTATTTGAACCGTTTCACACCACAGGAAATGCATCTGGTTTGGAGGTTGAGCGTGACCATGACGACCCAAGTAAATAAATTTTCGGAATCGCAAGGTTTCCCCTTGTGCCCGGAAACGATTCCTGGCATACGCCGCTCCCCGATGGAAAGGCTGTTTTCCGCCGGAGCAACGTTTGGCGTTCTTTACGCGCTTACCACGAATACCAGGCGCAATTCTGCGCCGGGGCGGTTGCAAACGAGGCTCATGTGATGACGAATTCTGAACCTTCACGCAGTCCGGACATCCAGAACCCCGAAATGACATCGGTCCGGTCTCAGATATCAAACGGTCTACTACTCAACGTATGGCTACCCGCCAACAGACCGCTTGCATGCCGGAGACATCACCATGTCCAAAATTTCGTCACTGTACGGATCCGCCCCGCTTACTGAATCGACGCAGATCCACTGCGGGATCTCAGAGGCCGACCCGATCGGCAATTTCTACAGCCAGAAAAATAAACGAAACATCCCGTTCTGGTCATCGCTTGACCTGAAGTTCTGCATGCTCGCCGAGCATGCCGGGACCATCATCGGGTTTGATGCGCGTCCCGAACTCGTAATGCTCCGCGTTTCCGGCCGCAATGTCCCTTTCGTGGCGGATTTTCGCGTTTTCTTCGACGGTAAGTCCGTTTTGATCGGGCTGCTGCCCGCGGAGCGAAGCCTGACCATCGCCGAACGCCGCATCTGCATGATCGCACATGCGCATTATGCCCGCCGCGGAGAAGCCTTCGTGAATATGTCGGATGACGATTTGGCGCGATGCGCCAACCGCGATCCTCTGTTCAAGATGGCCGCCTAACCATGCAGTCTCTCCTCCACTCCTCGGCAACCGCAGGGCGCTATGCGTCCCTGCGTACTCTTGCTTTACTTCGGTCCTTCGATCAAGGACCGGGTGAACTCCGAATATCGACTCTCCAAGCAAGCCTTCTCAGTAACGGCGCTCGCCGTGACAGCACTTGGAATCCGGAGATCCACCATGTCGAAGCCGCCGTTTCGCAATCAGCGAGCCCGCTTCCGTAATCTGTCTCCGCCCTATGCGGAAAAGACCCTGGACAACCCACGGGGCTATTTTCCGAGCCGGAAAAACGGCAGGCAGATCTTGTTCTGGGACCTGCGCGAGCTGAAATTCATCGGGCTTCTCGAGGCCTCCTCGGTCATCGTCGGATTTGAAGAGCGGTCGGAACTGCTCGAAATGCGCTGTGGGCCGTCGTGGTATCGATTCGTCCCTCATTTCCGCGTCATGCTACCAGGCGGTCCAGTCTTCGTTGAGCTGTCCCACCACGGCAAGCCGTCGACAGGAAAGCAGGAAGCCGTCGCGGCACTGGCGCGAGCCAAGTTCGCGGTTGATCGCCAGCCGTTCGCCGAGATCTCACACGCCGAAGTACGCGCCCTGCCGCGCCAGAAAAACGCGGCGCTGTTGATCCGTTACTTGTCCACCACGGTCTCGGAGCGACAGGAACTACAGGCCCGCGACGTACTTGCCGGAGGTCCGGCACCCATGCGCGACGTGGAGGCAGCTTCTGACGTGAGCCACGCCCACCTCCTCGCCATGGTTCGTCGTGGTGATTTGGGTCTGGCAACCCGCGAACCGATTACCCGCGAATCACGGATCTCGCTTCCCGTCCAAGGACCAGCCCGATGAATGCCCTGGTGCCCGTCAACGCGATTACCCCGTTCCGATTGCCACCGGGGCAGCGGGTCACCTTCGGCGCGCATGTCTATGAGTGCGTCGACAAATCCGCGAAGGCCAAAAAGCTGATCCGCGTGGACACGCGCGCCGAAGTGTGGGTCGACAACAGCAAGCTGATCGTGATGATGACCACGGGCGATCTCAAACTCGCACCACCCGCGAATACGCCCCTATGTCGAGCCGAACTCCAGCAAAAGGAATTCAGCTCGCTGCCCGCAGCGGTTCGGCGTCGAGCCTACATGCGACGCGATTATTGCGAGGCCCTGATTGAGAACGCACGTCTTGGCTACCCGAGGAAAACGGCGTCGGTGCTTCAGGCTGTCTATAACATGCGTCTCAAGAATTTTGAGAACGCCGATGAATGGAAACCGAGCGAAAGCCGCGCTTACTACTGGAAAGGAATCTGGGAGGCCTGTCACCGGAAAGGAATCGCCAACCTCGTCATGGCGGAGAGCGCCCGCAGCAATCGCGGCCTTCGGAATACCCAACAAGAGCTGGCTCTATTAACGAAAGCCATCGTCCAACAATATATGACGCCTCAGCGGCAGATGGTTAGCAAGGTTCACGCCGCATACGTCGGACTTTGCACCGCCGCCGGACTTACCGACAGCATCCACGACGAGCGCACGACACGACGAGCGATCAAAATGCTGTCGCCTTACGCTGTGACGCGGGCTCGGCGCGGGCAGCGTGCGGCCGATCTTGCCTACCGTTCCGTCGGCAAATTGGAAGCAACCGCGCTGCCGGGGGAAGTCTACGAGGTAGACGCCCACATGCTCGACATCATTATTGTGGATGATGACGGCTTTGTTCTTGGTCGCCTATGGATCACGACGGCCATCGACCGCTGCACGCGTATGATCGTGGGTTTCCATCTGCATCTGGAACCCCCGTCGTCCCTGACGATCGCTGCCTGCATCCGGAACGCAATTGCCCCGAAGCTCTACATGCTGAGCAAATGGCCGCAGATCGGCCATCAATGGCTGTGCTGGGGCGTCCCGACATTGGTGATCGTCGATAACGGTCTCGAGAACAAGGCTTACTTCTTGATTGAGGCGGCGGACGAGATCGGGTTTGCCATTCATTGGGCTCCACCGCGCACTCCTGAATACAAGCCCTACATCGAGCGGTGGCACTTGACCCTGACTATGGGTTTCGAACGGGCTATTCCCGGGAACACGGGGTCCGACCCGAAGGACCGCGGCGACTACGATACCGCTGGCATGGCTTGTGCGACTTTGGAGGACATCGACGAACTGCTCCACCAGTGGGTCGTTACCACCTACAATCGCACGCCGCACCGCGGGATCAACGACGTGCCTGAAAGGCTTTGGCTGGAACTTGCCACGCAATTCGAAGTTGCACCATTCGATGATATCGAACGCCTCGACGTCCTTCTCGGCCACCTCGCGTACCGTAAAATCCATACATACGGCATCGAACTTCTCGGTCTTCGCTATGGCGACTTGGGAGAAAATCATTGCCTTGAGATGATTCGGACCCGGCCCGGCGCCGCCGATCTCGGCAAGGTCAAGATCCGCTTCGATCCAACCGATCTGAGCTGCATCCAGGTGCAGGATCCCGAGACCCTTCGTTACTACCGTGTGGAGTCTCTCGATCCCGGATACACGACAGGGATGACGCTTGCCCGACATCGCGTAATTCGCCGCGAAGCGGTCGAACGGACGCGGGGCTACATTACAGTCAACGAGCTTTGTCTCTCGCGGGATCGCCTTCAGAAGCGAATCAACGAGATCATTGGCGACCCGCATGCCCCGGGCCGCAAGAAGGCGACGATTCTGAACGGCATCGGGTCCAAAGGGTCGTGGGGTCCGTTTTATCGCCTTGCTCAAGATGAATACGGACTTGACCGTGTCACGCAGATGCAAAGCACGATCGTAGAGCTTCTCAGCGGCGAATATCATTACGTCGACGAGCAAGCCGCACCCGCGGCCTCAACCGCCGTCGCAACGCCGCGATTGCCGATTGCGGCGTTGGCCTTCGCGCCCGCGCCAGAAGTGCCTGGACCGAACACGCCGGTATCCACCGGCACTGAACCCGTTGGCGTCGTTGCGCCACCGACGGCTCAGGTTCTTACGCAAGCGGCACTGACCACAGATGAAATCGGAGGCCTGACCGCAGGGGCGGCTCAGGTTGGAATTACAGTGGAGGGACTCGATGATTAATCACGCAGACAATACGGCTATCGAAGCAGAGATTCAACGTCGCCTGGAAAAACTTAGTGCGCTCTATGTCAAAACCAATGACATCGTTGGCGCGCTCGAGAGCATTCAGACGCTGCGGACCTACGGATACCGGGGGCTTCGGAAGGAGGCATATTGCTATTTTGTGGGCGGGCCCAGCAGCACTGGAAAGGGCCGTCTGTTTTCGACCTACTGCAATCGCCCGGATGCGGCGCGAAACGGCGAATTTATGCCAGTGGTCCGATTCAGCGTCCCTCCCGCGCTCAAGAACGTGACTGAGTTCGAAGGCGCACTGCTTCGCGCCCTTGGAACGATGCCGTTCGCCGGATCGCATACGAAGGCGGTCATGGAAGATCGGATTGTCCATCTTCTGGAGGCAAAGCGGGTGGAAGTGATCTTGATCGACGAGGTCAACCACTTCGTGGATAAGAAGCTCGGCAATTTGGCCTATTGGGGTGCTGACGTAATCAAAACAGTCATCCTCGATCGCGCCAAGGTGCCCGTCATCATGAACGGCATTGAGGTCGCCGATCAGTTGTTTCTGCGCAATCCTCAGTTGATGTCCCGCCGGAAAGGGGTGTTGCGGCTCTTTGCTTTCGAGTGGAATATCGCACTGGAGCGGGCTCAGTTTCAGGAAGCCATCAAGCTGTTTGAGATGGCCGCGAGATTCCCGAAGAAATACGGCCTTGCTGAAAGTGGCCTCAGTGAACGTATTCACCGGGCCACCGGAGGCGTCATTGGCAATCTGTGCAGGCTTGTCGAGACATGCGTCGAGATGGGCATCAAGCAGGGCAAGGATGGCATTGACCAGGACCTTCTCGCCGTTGCCCATGCCAGCCTCGCGGACGGCGGACGTGGATGGACTAACGTATTCTCTGTCGCCGTCCTGCCCCCATTCCTTGCCCCCGACGAGTCTCGGACAACCAAGCTGCACAAGAAGGTAGCATGAGCGACCCCGTCATGCCTGTGCTGTCCGAGAACGAGCCCCGGCCGATGCGCATCGAGCGCAAGGCCGGGGAGAGCCTTCGCGGCTTCATTGTCAGGCTAGCCGAGAACGAGGGTTGCAACTCGGATCAGATGCGCGACTGGCTCGGCCTGTCGCGCCTTGCCAAGCGCCTTCTTGGACCGGCTCCGCATGCCGCTGCCTTGGCTCAGGTCGACGTGGACGAGTTCGAGAGAATGGGCCTGGAATCAAGCGGACAGGTTTGGGTCGCCGGATGCAAGGTTCCGAGCGGGATGGTGGTGCGCACCCACATGCAGATCTGTCCCGCCTGCCTTGCCCAAGACGGCTTCCACCGAAGCGTCTGGGAATTCTCTCTACTTCCCGTGTGCCCCATCCATCGGATCAAGCTGATTGATCGATGCCCCGCCGAGGGATGCGGAACCCGCCTGTCATGGTCGCGATGGTCCCTGAAGAGATGTATCTGCGAGACGGACCTGTCGAGTGTCGCCGCACCGGAGAACGAAGGACAATGCCTCGCCTCCACTCTTCTCTATCGTCGGCTCGGCATCCCCGTCGACGGCCCGGAACTGCCAGATGATTTCCGGGCGTTGTCCGTTGAGGACCTAATCGGCCTGATGGCATTCCTTGGTAGGACCGAACTCGTTGCTGGCCGAGGCAATCCATATGGTTTGCGAAGCAGGGCGATGTCTAACGATGACAGGTCACTCAATGCTGGGGCGGCGACGCTCCTTCGATGGCCAGATGCTTTCGATGAGCTTGCCGAACTCGTTAAGCTGGCCCGCAGCGCGAAGAGCGGGTCCGCCAAATTCGGATACCTTCACCGCTTTATCGCCACCAGCGGCCATCGGTCTTTCGGGCACATCTTGCGGACAGCCTATCGGAATTTTCTCTTGCTCAAACAAGGCGTTGAACCCGAGGCCCTGCCCGCCTTTCTGGATCTCGGCAAAGGGGATAGGAAACATCTGACGGCTGCGGAGGCCAACAAGCTCTTGGACATGTCACCTGAGATTGTTGCCAGACTGAAAGCTAGCCCGCTCTGGAGTGGTATCGAGGCCAAGGCAGTGCGCCGCGGTAAGCAGAAGCTCCTGCTTAGGGTCGACGTCGAGGCGGTGGCGTCCCGCGTTGCAGGTCTGATCACCTTCCGCGAAGCCGATCGCATGCTCGGTTTCAGGAAAGGCAGTTCGGGAAGATTGACATTGCTTGTCGACGCCGGACTTATCGAAGCGGTCCCTTTCTGTGTGAGCCGTGAGACGCACAGATCGAGTGTAGATCGATCCAGTGTAGAGGCATTGCTGACCACCATCCAATTGCACGTCACCGACAAGCGCCCGGTGGATCCCATTACATTCAGTGAAATCTACGTTCGGACGGCGAACCATTACGCCGTCAAGGCACCATTCCTCATCCTGTTTAAGCTTCTGATCGAGGGGAAACTGCGGGGTTTCGTGGCGGATCCAAACCAAGCAGGTGTTGATCGCCTGGTTTTCGAGCGAACCGACGCAGACGTGGCGATCAAGAAAATCGTCGGCGCGGCGCAATCAGCCATGATTCCGATGAACTCCGCCGCAAAGCTGCTGAAGCTTCGCACTCCGACCATTCATGGACTGATTGATGCCGGACTCCTCCCGCCTGCCGGACGAAACGGTAAAGCATACCTGCTGGACCGCGCCGCGGTTGACGGGTTCTGGGATCAGTATGAATCTTCGGGTCGGCTCGCTACGCGGCTGGGGACCAAGCCGATGGTGGTCGAGGATAAACTCGATCGGCTTGGTATTGTCCCGGTGGGATATGCGGCCGTCCCGGGAAGACGACAGATGCCGTTCTATCGAAATTGCGAGATCGACGCGACGGCGCTTCGATAAACTACGTTCGACGTTGTTTCCCGGCAGCGAGGGGCAGGTGCGGCTTGCGCAAAAACCCTTTCAACCATCTCGTTCCATCATCTTCGATCATCGGTTTCAGATGGTTCCAAACACCTTCCAAATCCGACAATCGGAGACTGTCATTTTCTTGGTCGTTCCGGGGGCCCTCTGGCGGCGGACTATCCTCAATAGGGCATATTGACGAGTTCCCAGTAGCGGCGTTGACGGAGATGCTCTCCAACATCGGCGACTGACTGTAAATCAGGCCTTCTGGCTGAGCGTGAGTAAGCGGTGTCACGATGCACAAAACCTGCAAGAGGTAATCGATGCTGGCCTTGAGGTTGGATTGCGTTAGGCGTCGTCGGTTTGTTTTGGTCATTTTAGGCTCCAGTGTTTGGGGGAGTTTTCGTGCCATTCCAAGATCGGATGACAACGGTTCTTGTCTGCGGTAAATATCCGCTTTATTTTCAATTATTCATTATTCCCCCTTTTCTACAGGCGTATATTTAGCCTTGATAAAATCACATTATTGATTTAAATATTCAATTGGACTCGAATGGGCGAGATCAACTCCAGACCACGCCAGGGACCATCGGAAAGAACTTACTTATGGTGCGACCTCACCGCGCGCTCGGTAACGGCGCACGTTCTAAATCTTCAGTCGAACCTGCCGCAACGCATCGTGCGAACGACATCGCTTAGGAAAAGTGAAATTTATTGACTTGTTCGACCAGCACAGAAACATGCCGAGGATATTTGAATTTCTCCGTTCAGCATGAATCTACGGATATAATCAAACGCCTGAGTCTACCTCGCTGATTTCCGCGGCTGACGAAGGATTGCGGCGGGCGCCATGCGTTAGATTCCATCCACTAGATCATCGGAATGAACTACCGACGATCAGATTCTGGCTGGGGTGGATCGGCCCCTGGTAAGTCAAAATGCAGCAAGGGCAGCAGACACTATGGTCCGCCGCCCTTGCTGCGTTTTGACAGAAATGGTAGTCTGCCTAGACGCTAGCAGTTATTGGAAAAAGAGTCCAGAACAGTGCAATCGCGTGAACTATTTGTAATGTTAGCAGACGAACACATTACGGCGTGGCGACCAGTTGCAAGGATAAATAGGACGGATTCCCAACATCGGATGGTGGTCTGAGCCACGGTGGAATCGATGAGCGACACACAGGTGGGGTCGCCAAATGTCCGCGTCGACATTTTATCTGAATTTCTGATGCTTCAAGGGCAGAATAAACTGGTGCTATTGGCCTATGTCGGAGGTTTTTAACTAAAATCGCCGCCTCTCTTGGGTCTGGTCGTGTCAACAAAATGATTTGATCGCCCTAGAGTCCAGAAAGTCGAGAAATCCTTTTCGCCTGCTGGGAAAGTGGACATCATCTCCAAGTCGCTGGGTCACCACTGGTTTACACGGATCACTATATCCTCAAACCCTCTCCGCGCAGCGACAAACCATTGCTGAACACGGCGAACGTTGTGCCGATATAGAGGTTCAGCGCGCCGGGTCTCCACAACTTTCGGGATCATACCTAAGTCATACCATCTTTCCGACAAGCTTATCAAGTTAGTTGTGATGTGTTTCAGAAAGTTATTTCTATAACACGTGAAGGCACCGATTTGGACCGTGGCTTCTTTAGGGAAGCCCTCGACGGCCTAACGCACGCAACCCGAGAAGGATACCATTTCCAGGGAAAATTTGCCAGGAAGTCGTGAGGCATCACGGCGAATTATTTCGAAAGCCTGGCGAGGCAGACGGAACCGACCCGCGTGGGCATTCGGCCGTCCCTCCGCGCCTCTGATACCGCCCCTATTATCGAGGATGCGCTTACCCCCCGCTTTCGCGTCCGAGAGCGGCGTCTCCAGAAACTTCGCCTCCAGGTCGCCGAGCGACTGCTGTGTGTCAGGGATCTCGAATCATAGGCCGACCTAGCGCATTTTTCGGCCGCACCACGATCAGACGGCGCCACGTGCTGAAGGTGACCAATGCCCGAGATGAGGCCGCTCCTTGGTTCGTTCGCTATGTCAGGTGCAACCAGCATTAGCCTGGCTTTTCCCGGCAGCCACGGACAGAAGCTGAGCGTCTCGGCTTCTGTGTCGGCAGCAGGCTCGAGTCATTTGCCATTGAAACCTTCTTCGCGCAGCATGGAGAAGCGGAGCTAGACCGCTTGGTCGGAGGCTTCGAATGCGGATTGGAAAGGTTGGGCTACGCGGACAGCGACGCTCCCTATTTCAGCGACATGTGGTGCGAGGAGAATGATGCGCGCGTAGCGCGCATCCATTTTGATAATGGCTTCCGTCGGATCGCGATAATACCGACCGGACACCGCAGGATTTAACAACCCGAGGCAGGAAATGTCTTGTAAAATTCGGCTACGCACCTCATTTTTAGGTAAAAACCGTGAACACTACCAGCAAATGCTCGATTTTAGCTTTCGCATTGACACCGCTGACAACAACGTATTTCATATTCTATTTGAAATCAACAATAGAATACAATATTTTTGTTCATTATCTTATTTTAGTATTTATTGTCTCATGTTTGCTTGTGTTACTGTCTGCGGCGGTAATAAAGATAATGGGCCGGGTAATCTATGGCCGTTTACCGTCAACCAACCCCAGAGGTAGTTGGGAGCAGTTCATTGATCCTCTCGCGTGGAAGACATCCAGCTCAAAACAGAAAGTGTTTCTTGCGTCATATATACTACAGGTTGCATTCAACGGAATTTTTTGCGGTAGTGGCTTCGCTCTAATATTCTTGAAATTTCTGAAACACTAATGCTTAAGGTCGTCAAATGTCGAGGTTGCATTCACCCCACACTTGCACGTCCGAGAGAGGCGACTCCAGAAACGCCGTCTACAAGTCGCCGAGCGACTGCTCGACGACAGGGATCTCCGGATCGTAGGCCGCTCCGACGCATTCTCGACTGCCTTCGCGATCGGACGGCACCACGTGTTGAAGGCCCACTCGACCGTCAGCCGCTCAGTCGCTCGGGTCGTCCACTCCAAACGTAGGGATCTGAGCTGAGGAAACACACTACTTTGGACGCGCCATTTCAGCTTCGGCCCAGGATGCGAACTCTTCGAGGCGGGCCAGGAGGGACTGTGCATCAGCCGTGCTGCGAGGGCGCGTCCCGTATTGGACCTCATCTTTCTCGCCCAGAATCCGGCTGAGATTGGTTTCCTGCGCGGTCGGCAAACGGTTGCCGAGAGCGTCGCGCAGCGCCTTCACGGCCGCGGCATGGTCTTGTTGGTTTGCACGCCCTGCATAGGTGGCAGTCAGAGCGTCCGTAAACGCGATCGCAGCATTGACGACCTGGGACATCGCGGCGTTGCCGATGTCTCCCGGTTCCACCAGCAAGACCTCGTTTCGCGCCGCTTTCAGATATGCCCGTGCCAGCTTCAGGCGATCGGCCCCGAATGCGGAATTGACGCTCTTTGCCCTGCCCTTTCTGGTCATGCGGCCGCTCCCCTTCCTGCGGCCCGCCGAAGGGTCGCCACCAGATCCTCGGGGCGCCCGCCGATCAAAGGGACGACGTCACTGGTAACGCTGGTCCACCACGGGTCGCGTTGGGCTGCCAGCCTCACGACGTCGTCGGTCGTCAGTGTCACCAGAGAGGGAGAAAAACCTAGCGCCTCGGAAGGTGCTAATAATCCATCACGGACTGCATCGGCGAGCCGCGGCAACGCCTCAGGCTCCGCCACGAGCGCAAGGTCGAGATCGCTGTCGGCCAAGTCCTCCCCGCGCGCCACGCTGCCATACAACCAGAGCGCCACTAATCCCCACCCAGCAGACTCCGCAGCGCTTCTGGCACTGTCCAGAATGGACTGAAATCGCCGCTCCTCCGCCTCTAAAAGTGCAGACAACGCTGGGGATAACGGGTGGTCCGGGCGAAGGCGATAGAGCACGCTGCGGCCAGTACCGACCGATGTGACAAGACCTGTCGCCTCCAGTGATGCAAGTCCTCTCGCGACACTCGCCTTGGCTAGGCCAGTGCGGCGGGTGAGATCCGGGGCCGAAAGTTGGCCACCATGGCGCGCCAACTCGCGCAGTAGCCGAACTCCGGCATCCGTGCCGAGGATGGACGTCAGAGGGTATCTCTGCGCGCTCTGGTGGACTGCCCTAACCAACTTATGTCTCCTATCGCTCCAACGAAGCCTATCCCGCACGAAGTCCGATATCAAGTCATAAGTATCTATATCGGTCCATAGGTATCGATATCGATCATTGGACCAAGGGCGACTGGAAAGCATCACGCGTGCGGCCGAGCGTGATCAATCTCGCTTACCCCCACACTTTCGCGTCCGAGTTACCGAGGCTCGGTGGGCCGCCCTAACCACGCGGCCGAGGTGCATGCTGCAAGGCCCCTTTAGCATCCCAATCTCCAATGCCTGCTCGAGGGCCGCGATCTGGCTTCGTATTTGTAGCGCGACAATCAGGATGAGAGTCGTATTGCCTCATCCAAGAATGCTCCCCAACCAGCCTCACCTTGATTGTCGCGCGGGATTCGTATTCTTGAAGCAGGTCAGCCGCTTGGACATCGTCATCCAAAGGGACGCACTCCAGCGACGAGTCTGATCCGGTGCGCATAGGACGCTCCATTGTGCAAAAATGCGCGGAGCGAAGACATAATTTCGCACAACACCTCCGCGTGAGTTTGGTCTAACTTTCAGTGACCAAGCGAGGACATCGGAATCATTGCGACGGCTGAATAGGCCATCGCTTTCGTTTTCCGCGTCGGCAGTACTGTGGTGGTCTAAGTCATTATCAGCGGTGTCGTATTCGCAGCTTCGCTTACGACGCTTTAGGAAGAGGTGTAAAATGGGCGCGTTGCACGATAAAATTGGCATGGGTCACGCGAAGGTCGAGGAAATATTGATTGCCCGAGCCTATCGGCCGTTACGCGATTTGCAGAGTCGCCCTGGACCGATCCCGCCGTCTACGCGAGGGCCTAGCGGATTGCCATACCCAACCGTATCGCTGCGGGAACCGCTGGATGCAAGAGTCAATGGTGACCGAAAAATAAATGCCATCGGCCGCAAGATTTCTATTGTCATCAGATTTTTCTTCGATCAGCATAGAGAAGCGGGGCTAGTCCGCTTGGTCGGAGGCTTCGAATGAGGGTTAGAAAGATTGGGTTATACGGACAACGGGACGTCTACTTCAGCCCAATCGTCTGACTTAAAGAGGATGATGCGCGTGTAGCGAGCTTACCATTTCAGGGATGGTGTCAGGCTGCCACGGGCATGCTTTTAGCAAAATATGGCCGAATTTGACATAGAGAAATTCGGCGAATCGAATTCATTTGTAGGTAGAAAATTATGAGCAAAACCCGAAAATCGGCGATCTTAACGTTCGCGCTGATATTGCTAACGATGATGTATTTTTTACTGTATCTGAGGCGTACAACTGATTATCACAATCTTTTGGGGCACCTTATTTCGCTATTGATCGTTTCGATATCATCGTTGTGCGCATCCATGATCGTAAACCAAAAAATAGGCCGTGTAATATACGGAAAGCTACCTAAAACCGAACCCAAGAGGAATTGGGGCCCCTTTATTAACTCCCTAGAATGGAAGACATCCAGCCCTAAGCAGCGAGTATTCCTGCTATCGTATCTATCTATGACGATTTCCAATGGCATTTTCTGTGGCTGTGGTTTCTCTGCAATCGCTCTGGAATACATGGGGCACTAATATCCGTCCGATAAAGTTTCAATGCACGCTGGTATAGAAGGATTACTTAAATGCTCTCGGCCGAAATAACTGCAATCACAGGCAGCATTACTGGCGCTATGGATACCATACGCGAGGTTATCCATGGCGATAGACCAGTTACCGATATCGTTTCGTCGGTTGCAGGCGTCGGTTCTGGAGTGATTGCGTTTATGGAGGATCAACTAGCGCAAAGATTCAGTGCTGGACTTGCTGCCGCGTCCGCAGTTGCTGGATTTATTTCCGATTCTCATGCCTTTCAAACTTCCGCGAGCCCCGCCGAGACAATAGCTGCGAGTTCGGGTGTGCTTGCCGACTTTGCTGGTATAATCGGTGCCGCCGCTGTGCCTCTTGGTGTTGTAAGGGTTGCGCTTCCCCTTGCGCTTGTATCCATAGCCGCGACATTCGTGAAAATCGAAGTCACCGCAAACGCGGATTCGATAAATAACGGGATAACCACCGCAGAAAATTCCGCGGTTGCAACCTCGATTGGAAATTTTCTCGGGTCCGTAACTCAGGGAATAATGGCACTTCTTCCGTGGCAAACCTCGGCGACGACACCTACAGCTAATGGCTGGGTCCTCACCTACACGTCGACAACTCCCGGACAGGCACCTATTTCCGTCACAGCGCCCTTCCAGAGCATCGATCCGGTGAGTGGGAACTACATAACGGCGAATCAGAATATAGCCGCAGGTACGGTAACATCGATAAATTACGCAGACCCCGCGACGGGAGCAATCTCTCACTTCAATATCAATACATCCGGGGTGCCGGATGGAACCGGGTTTACGCTTACGAATAACAGCGGCGTCTTCGGTCTCAACAATTTCACCAGCACGACCACTGGCCCCACTCAGGTCATATTCTCAGGCGCGGTTGCTGCACCGACCGTGGCACCTGACGGCTCTCTGATCGTTCAAACGGCTTCAGGGACGTACAATTACAACTCCGCCACTGGGACGATCAACGTGCCAGGTGACACGGTTACATGCACATTAGCGAATGGCGCGCCATGCACTATCGACCTCAGTAACGGTTTCGCAGTGGTCAACAACGCTGGAACATTATCTGTCAATTCGGTTGTCACCCGAGATGGTGCGAACGGACTCACCGAGGAAAACCTCCTCGGTATCGGCAACGGAGTACTGCTCGACGCCACCAACACCCAGGTAGGCACGGTCACCACTGTGGCGAGCAACGGCACGGGATCTGCTTCGATCTACAATTACAGCGGACCGAATGCGCCATCGCAATTTGTAAATTACAACCAGAGCGGGGGAGTGATCAGCACCAACACCATCACCACGCAGACCACCAATTCGAATGGCAACACCGACTATCTGTTTGCCGGTGGATATGGGGGCATAGAGGTTGCGGCGGACGGAAGTGGAATAGTAGGAACCATCACGCCCGTTGGGACACTTCCGAGTGGCTCTACTCAAACAACCTACGAGTTGGTTACACCGTCAGATGGGTCGCAGCAGTCCTTAATTGAATTGAATGCCGCGGGCCAGGTCGTGGCGGACGCCCCGGGGAGCTGGAGCACTCTAACCAACGGATCCTTGGCCTTTACGGCACCTGACTCCAACGGCAATTCTTCTGGGTTGATCTATGCCGCGGACGCCACAGGTCAACCGATCGGAGCTCCAATCGGAACGGTCACATCGTCAAATTCTACTGGCGGAATCACTACGACTAACACATATACCGACGGCTCGGGTCAGATTTTTGTTGAGTTGGCCGACGGATCAATTTCTGGCACGATTACATTTCCTGACGGCACAACTACACAATTTGGAAATCCCAACAACTCCAGCGCTGGTGATGTTGGGGCTGCCTTTGAGATTGCTGAGATTGGAGAAAAGGCGGTAGACCCTCTGGTTCTGGATTTATCGGGAACGGGTTTATCTCTAACCAACTTGACTGCCGCTTCTCCATATTTCGACATCGCAGGAACGGGGTTTGCTCATCGAACCGCTTGGATAGGTTCCGGCACCGGGTTCCTGGTCAGCATGGCTGCCTCTGGCCAAATCCATTTGTTCACTGGCACGGCATCTGGCGGCAATGGCTTCGCAGAACTCGCACAACTCGACGCGAACGGCGACGGCGTCATTAATGCGAGCGACCTGGGATTTTCGACGCTCTACGTTTGGCAGGACGCCAACGGCAACGGCCAGGTAGATCCCGGCGAACTCGAATCCTTGTCACAACTCGGCATCGCGTCCCTGACCTTGGCCTACTCTGCGTCGACCGGGACCATCAACGGCAACCTGGTTGTCGGTATTGGTTCGGTCACCATGACCGACGGGACCACCCGCGAGCTTGCAGACGTGAACCTGCAAGCCAGCACCACCTACACGCAATCCGACGTAATCCCTGCGATCCCGGCCGAAATCGCCGCGATGCCGCAGTTGCACGGCTACGGCACCCTGATGGATCTCCATAGCCAAATGGCTCTAGATCCAGCGTTGCAGGGGCTGGTGCGGTCATTCAGCCAGTTGGCCTCTGGTCCGGCAACCTTTGCTGACCTGCAAGCAGCGACTGATGCAATCATGTTCCGCTGGGCGGCGGTCGATGAAGTCTATGCCGGAAGCAGAGGTGGCATATTGGATGCGCGTCGCCTTGAGTTCGTCGAGGCAACGCTCGGTCAACCGCAAACGTTCGTCAACGGTAGCTATGGGACCATCTCCGATCCCGGATCGGTGCCATCCCTAATTGAGAACAACGCCTTCATCGACCTGGAAAACGGAACCCTTGCGCGCCTCCTCGTTCAGACGTCACCGACGATAGGCGCAGAGTTCACTTACAACAGCGCCACCGATACGGTCGCCCCCACGATGAACCTGTGGACATCGCTGGCTGAACTTTCGACGGCAATGGGGCCAATCACGAGCCAGAACCTTGCCGCATGGTCCGAGGCGGCCGTCGTTCTGGATGCCTTCCACGCCGACTTCGGCATCAAAACGGGTCCCTTTTCCGAAGCGCTAGCTGCGTCAGGCACTCAGGGACTCGACATTGTCGACAACGCCATTTCCCAAGGACTCGGGGTTTCCTTTGATGCCTCGGGTACCCTGTGGGTCAGCAACGCTTCATCGAATGGTATTCTCGAGAACTTAGGTCGCGCGCCCGGCCTGACTTACGTCTACAACCCCGGCGATGGGACAGTGGATATCGCCTACTCCGAGCCTGCGTGGGTTCGAGAAAACGAAGGTGGTGTAGGCAATACCCTTCTGATCGGCGTCGACGCAAATGCGTTCACGGCCACGATCAACGCCAGCGGCGACGAAATTCTCACGGACGGAATCACCGGAGATAGCCTGACCATCAGCAACGAAGCCAACATCGGGAACGGAACGCAATACGGCGTCCAGACTATCCAGTTTGCGGATGGGGTTACTTGGACGCAGCCTCAGGATGACGCGACACAAGGTCAAACAAGCCTCTCCTCGGCTTTCACAGGTATTTTCTACGACACCCGCGGCTACGCCCACACTGTGGCGGCAATCGGTGGTGGAAACACCTTCGAGTTCGCATCTGGCTACGGCAACGTCACGGTAACAAGCGGTGCCGCAGGGGCGCTGGACCTTTCTGGCGTAGGCGCCTCAGAGGTGCTGTTCCAATCCGACGCCGCCGGAGATCTCATCGTTTCGATAAAGGGTGACGCGTTCGACAGCATCACCTTCGACCATGACCTCCTGCAAAGCTGGAGCGTCGTCAGTCGGATCCAGAGCATCAACCTCGACGACGGGACGTCGATCAATCTCGACCTGCCGCTCACCTTCACCTGGTTTGGTACCTCCACCGACACGGTTCTCGCAGGGAGCAATTGGGGCGCCAACCTGTTCTACCTCGGAGCGGGCGGAGATAACGTGACTGTAGGCAATGGTTCTCAGGGCGGCTCCAACATGAATACCTTCGTCTTCGGGCGGGGGGATGGCCACGCCACCGTCAGCATCAGCGCCGCAGACGGAAAGTTGGACCTCGTCGGCGTTTCCGCGGCGGATGTCCTGCTCCAGTCCGATGCCGCCGGGGATCTCACCGTCCTGATCGCGGGAGACCCATCCGATAGCATCACGTTCAACGGTGACCTCCGGCAGGGCTGGGGCGTCACCAGCCAAGTCCAGAGCATCAGCCTCGACGACGGAACGTCGATCAACCTGGCACAGCCGCTCACCTTCACATGGGTGGCTGATGCCACGCACACGACGTTCACCGGGAGTGGTTGGGGATCGAATGACTTCGTCTTCGGGGAGGGAGATGGCGACGCCACCGTCAACCTGAGCGGTTCGACCGGATACCTCGATCTGCTCGGTGTCACCGCCTCGGATGTGATGATCAAGTCCGACACGGCGGGTGATCTCACCGTCTCGATCCGCGGCGATGCGGCAGACAGCATCACCTTTTACGGTGACCTCCACCAAGGCTGGAGTGTTTCCAGCCATCTTCAGAGCATCCAGCTTGATAACGGAACATCGATCAACCTGACCCAACCCATCACCTTCAGTTGGGTAGGCGATGCCACGCACACGGCGCTCGTCGGGAGCAACTGGGGTGCGAACGTCTTTTACCTGGGGGCTGGCGGCGACACTGTGACACCCGGCACTGGCGCAAACGGCGGCAGTAACTTCAACACGTTTGTGGGCAGTCAGGGCGACGGTAACGCCGAGATCTATCTCGGTGCCGCGTGGGGTCAACTGGACCTGGTCGGCGCGGCTGCCTCGGATGTGCTGTTCCAAGCCGACAATGCAGGGGATCTCACTGTTCTCATCGACGGCGATGCGGCGGACAATTTCACCTTCGCCCACGACCTGTTTGGCGGATGGAGCATTTCCAGTCACTTGGAGAGCGTGCAACTCAACGACGGGACGTCGATCAACCTGGAACAGCCGTTCACTTCTACCTGGTTCGGCACCGCCACGACCACGACGCTCACCGGGAGCAACTGGGGTGCGAACATGTTCTACCTCGGTGCTGGCGGCGACACGGTCTACACCGGGAATGGTTCCTTGGGCGGTTCGAACATGAACACCTTCGTATTCGGACAAGGCGACGGCAACGCGGTCACCAATCTCCGTTCTTCTTGGGGTGCGCTCGACCTTGTTGGGGTAACGGCCTCGGACGTGGTGCTCCAAGCAGACAATGCGGGGGATCTCACCGTTCTCATCAACGGCGATTCATCTGACAGTTTCACATTCAGCAATGACCTGTTTGGCGGTTGGAGTGTCACGAGCCATCTCATAAACATCCAACTCGACAACGGAACGTCGATCAACCTCGAGCAACCGTTCACGTCCACATGGTTCGGCACTTCCGCGAACACGACCCTCACGGGGAGCAACTGGACTGCAAACGTCTTCTATCTCGGCGCGGGAGGCGACACGATCTACGCCGGGAACGGCTCGCAGGGTGGGTCGAACATGAACACCTTCGTCTTCGGCGCAGGCGATGGCAACGCGAACGTCAATCTGCGTTCCGCGTTAGGAACGCTCGACTTGGTCGGCGTCGCCGCCTCGGATGTATTGCTCCAGTCCGATGCCGCGGGTGATCTCACGGTTCTCATTAACGGCGATGCCAGCGACAGCTTTACATCCAGCAATGACCTGTTCGGCGGATGGAGCGTCTCCAGCCACCTCCAGAGCATCCAGCTTGACGACGGAACGTCGATCAGCCTCGAACAGCCGCTCACCTTCACCTGGATCGGGACGTCCACTGACACGACGCTCGTCGGAAGCAACTGGGGTGCGAACGTCTTCTATCTCGGGGCGGGTGGAGACACCGTCACCGCGGGGAACGGTTCGTTGGGCGGGTCCAACATGAATACCTTCGTGTTCGGGCAGGGCGACGGCAACGCGGTTGTCGACCTCCGTTACGCGCCGGGTCAACTCTATTTGGTCGGTGTTGCCGCTTCGGACGTTCTGTTCCAGTCCGATGCTGCGGGCGATCTCACCGTTCTCATCAAAGGCGACACGGCCGACAGTTTCACGTTCAAGAACGACCTTTACGCCGGATGGACTGTCTCCAGCCACCTTGAAGGAATTCAGCTAGAGGATGGCACGTCGATCGATCTGGAGCAGCCAATCACCTACACATGGTTCGGCACCGCTGCGGACACGACGCTCGTCGGCAGCAACTGGGGTGCGAACGTTTTCAACCTCGGAGCGGGTGGCGACACTGTTACCGCCGGAAGCGGCTCTCTCGGCGCATCCAACTACAACTCCTACGTCTTCGGCCGGGGCGACGGAACCGCCACGGTCAATCTTCACGGCTCAACTGGAGAACTCGATTTGATCGGCGTTTCAGCCTCCGATCTCTATTTCCAGACCGATGCGAACAACGACCTCATCGTTAGCTTCAACGGTGACAGCTCCGATAGCATCAACCTGGAAGGCGACCTCAACGGGAGCGGGTCGGGCGGCATTCTGTCCTACATCAATTTCTCGGACGGGACCTCGGAACTCATCGGCGCTCCCACAACTCTCACACTAATCGGCACCGCGACGAACACGGTCCTTCAAGGCAGCGACGACCACAACAACGTCTTTATCCTCGGCGCAGGATCTGATGCTGTCACGGTCGGCGTCGGCAGCGCGGCGCCTGTGATTGCGTTCATGCTCGGGTCATTGGCCCCGACCATGATCGCGCCTCAGGCTTTCATGAACAACGTCATTGTCTTCGGCCGGGGCGACGGCAACGCGACCGTTGACATGCGGACAGGCTTTGGAGAGCTTAAACTCCAAGGCCTCAATCTGTCCGACGTGACCTTCAGCGGAACCGCAGCTAATCTGCTCGTATCGGTCAATGGAGACCCGAACGACAGCATCTCCTTCCACAACGCGGGAGCGATGGGCATTTATGGAGGCGGTGCCATTAGCACGGTCATGTTCCAGAATGGCCAGACGTCGTCGATCTCTTCGCTGCTCCCGACGCAATATCACAGTAGCGCAGTCTGAAACCGGAAACCGCGAGAGTGGGCAAATTAGCCACTCTCGCGGTTTCCGGTCGCGTCCGGGAATTGCAGATGTTCTCGGTGGGCGTCAATCTCGAGCGAGACCAGATGCCGGACTGGATGATCCAGTGACAATCGTAACAGGAGTCCATGACAACCATAAAAGGAGTTAGTGACAATCGTAACGGGAGTTTGTGACAGAGGTAACAGGAGTCCCGGCCCGTTATGCGTCTATGTTATTGTATTTGTTTGATAATATAGTGACGTAATTGACAACCCAAACAGGAGGCGACCCGGCTTCCTCAGGTTTCACGCCGAATGCCTCGCACGCCCTCGTGGACGGTTAGTGGGCTTTGGCTTGCCTTGCGACACCCACGTTAAATTAATCGAGCAAGGAGTGCAGGATCGAATTACCCTCCCTGACGACGAACGGCAGCGGCATCCGAACATGCACCCACAGCTTATTGCCCGTCTCTACCTGACGGCACGGTCGAAATTCCCAGAGAAATTGCCATTTCTACCAACCGGGCCAATCTGGGCGACGGTGGAAGCTTTCGTGTGCGAGACCAAAGCAGGAAATCGCTTCGCTCGATCAATGGCGGCATCCAAGGCAACAGCGATGCCTGCGCCGACGGCTGATCCGCTAACTGGACAGGGGCCAGCAGGTTGCTGTCAGCCCTGCCGGAGTCGCCTCGGGTGCCTAGAAGGTCGCCATTTGTGTGGGACGGCATTGTCATATCGAATCCCCCGGTTGCGTCGTCACGGCGAATGGTCTCGTCGGATCATGCGCCGACAAAACCAATAGCACAGAGGAGATCAACGGTCTCCCGCCTGACATGGGAACCCATAAATCAGCCGCGAAAATGCACGTCCGGCCAAATCTTGCCCTAAGAGGCACTTCCACTCGAAGGAGTGATTTTGCCGGATTCTATATCTAGCACTCTAATTTCAAATTGGGCACCATATATCGCTCTTTTTACGTTTGTCACAGGACTCCTTTTACGTTTGTCAACGGCTCTATAAGAATCAATAACTTACAGGCAGGTGACTCCTGTTACGTTTGTCACCCGACAACAGCCCCGCCGCCAGCCCTTCGGATGGTAACGCGCGTGAGCCCGGTTCATGTCACTGGCGAACAGCAGAACCAGCCGCCATGCGATCAACGATGGCTGGCCACCATCCATGCGATCACGAAAACGCGAACTTCTCCTTTGATAACATAGTGCATTTTTCGTTCACAAGCCGCTGACATTCACGGCATAACAACGAGGCGTTCCGGTCGCCGATGGTTGTGACCACGCTGCCAGGGGTCCCATGTCGCGGCTAGCAGACCGCTTGCGTGAATTGGACGATGTCTCTCCGGCGATTGCCTGGAAGCTGGTGGACACGCTGTTTCGGCAGACTCGCATCGTGATTATCAGCATGAGTGGCTTCATCATGCTCGGCGCCGTGGGTCTGATCGGCACCGGCTCGGTCTGGTATCTCGGCGGCATGGCCGTGGCCGCTATCACCGGCGCCTGGAGGATCTGGCAAGCCCGCCGTTACGCATTATCTCGCGACACCGCGTCGCCCGTCACCTGGGCCAAACGCTGCCTTGTCAGCACATGGATCACAGCCGCCGGTTGGGGCGCTTGGAGCGCGGTGATCCTGTTCGAACCCGAGAGAAATCTGGTTATCGTTGTCTTGGCGGTACAAACAGCCTGTATGATGGGCGGCGCCGTTCGCAATTGCGCGGTACGGGCCGTCGCGGTGGGCCAGATTTTGCTGACCCAAACGCCGCTCGCCATCGCCTGCCTGTTGTCCGGCGATCCCTATCTGGGCTTGCTCGCCGTCTTCGTGGTGATGAACATCATCGCGGCCCTCGCACTCAGTAAGTTCCTGCACAAGCAAACAAAGCAACTCCTGCTCCAGGACGAGGAGAAAACAGAACTCGTCAACAGCCTCGAAATTGCCAAGCAGGAACTGGAAGTCATCAACACGCATCTGGAAACCCTGGCTGCCACCGACGCGCTGACCGAAGTCGCCAACCGGCGCGCTTTCGACCTCGCCTTCGCCCGCGAATGGCGCCGAGCCTGCCGGGACCTGACCCCGCTGTCGTTGCTCATGCTGGACGTGGACCACTTCAAGGCCTTCAACGATTGCTATGGTCATCAGGCGGGCGATGCCTGCCTGCGCGACGTTGCCGCCGCGATCGCCGCGTGCCTGCATCGGCCGGGCGACATGGTGGCCCGCTTCGGTGGCGAGGAATTCGTCGTGATTTTGCAGGGCATCGATGTGACCGGTGCCGCGAAAATGGCATCCGACATTCTGGAGGCCGTCGCCGCGCGCCAAATTCCGCACGATACCAGCAGCTTCCGGCACGTCACGATCAGCATCGGCCTGGCCAGTGTCTCGCCGGAACTGCAATCCACCATGGAGCAACTGACGGCCCGCGCGGATACCGCCCTGTACGCGGCCAAGCGCGCCGGGCGCAACTGCCTGCGGATCGCCGATACGCCGACGGCGTCTGGCCCGAAAACGCCCAAAGACGGTCGCTACCATGGCGCCACGGCAATTCCGGCCTGACGAGCGCACGATTCCATCCACATCAAATCCGCGCCCGATCTCGCGGGTGCAATCTGTCGCTATCTATCAGCCGACCAGGCCAACGCCCTGGTTGCCCCCCCGCCCTGCCTGTCCATGCCTTGGCTAATTGACGTTAATAATCATCTTCATTCTGGGATGGATGGCGCAGCGAATCTTAAAGCGTCCGGCCTTGTCGAAGGTGTATTTAAGATCCTCTCCCGGCTTCTGCACACCCAGATCGGCCGCCAGATCGTCGTCGTCGTTGATGACGTTGACGTTATGGGTGACATCGTCCTTGTTTGCGAAAACCATGGTATCGCCTTTGTGCACGTCCACCGTTTTCTCGCTGAAACGCAGGGCCGTCTGCTCGATCGCAATCGTGGCGGCCCTGAGGCCGGCGCCCATACCGGTCACGATGAGCACCGACGCGGCGGAGATGAGGATTACTCGACGCATTGTTTAATCATCCATTTCGGTTGCCGGGGATGTTCAGAAATGTGCCGCGGCCCAAACGCTGAAATACAGGGCGTTGTTGGCGGCGGCGTTATTGGTCGCACCGTCGAACCGGAAATAGCTGACGTATTGGACGGCAAATCGAATGTTGCCCCAGGAGATGAACGAATCCGGTTTGCCGAACGGCACGTAGGCGATTTCCGCAATCATCCCGCTGCTGTTGGGGCTGCCATTCGCGGTTCCGAAATAGGCGGCGTCTGCTGTGCCGTGAGTCGAGAAATACTGGATCGACGGCGTGATGGTGGCACCGATACTATATGACACGTCGGCACGGAACGTATCCAGGCCATGGAACGGCACCGAACCGGCGACGATCTGGCTCGCACCAAGCCAACCGTCCTCGTGGATCAGGGTGGCATGCGCGGAGATCATATCGCCGGTCACGTCCTTTGGATTGACTTCGAACTGGTAGTTCGCATCCAGGGCGAGATCGGTGAACTGATCGACGTGACCGGGAATTGCGACACCGCCCGGTAAAACGCTGGCGTTCAAACCGTAAGTGCCAACCTGGACATAGTGGCGCCCGAAATTCTGTTGCAGCGCCAGCCGCCAGTAGGGGATCACCCCCAGTGTCTTATCGGTGCCGGCGACCGGCAGGATACCGGTCGCGTTCAAGACGTCGTAACCGAGTCCACGATACAGATCGAACTCGGCATACACGAGGTCGTTCCACATCGCGTAAGCGCCTGCCCCGGCGACTTTCTGACCCAGGCCACCGTCGATGAGCGTGGACGCGAGCGGAGTTGGCGCCAGAGGCGATTGGTTGTAGGGAAACGCCCAGACCGGGGTCGAATTCCACAAATCGGTCACTGACGGGCTGTTATTGGCGGTGAAGCCATAAACAAAATCCTGGTCGAACAGTTCGGTGTCATGAGCGTAGCGGATGTCGGTGTTATCGATATGGAGCTGCTTGCCTATTCCGTCATACGTCACCTGGATGAAGCCGCCGACATTCGGCGCGATCTTACCGGCATAGTAAAGTGACGCCTGATCCATGGCGAAATTGTCGTTGTCGGCAAAGTTATGCGCCGGCGGGGATGGCTGGGCGTTGTTGGTGTGGGTGAACGAAAGCTGCGTGGTCACCGCCAGCGGCGGAAAATGGTTCTTGCCATCGGTCGCGACATAGCCGTTCAGCTTGAAATCACGCCCATACTGCTTGAGTTGCGGACCGAAAGCCCCAACGTGACAGGCCGCGCAGGGTTGCCCGGTCTGCTCCGCGAACGACGGCACCGCGTTGGCGGACCAGGGATAGAGCGCCAGAAGAGTGAGAAGGCACCACAGGACGGGCCGCCCGGAGCGTGGCAGAGTCCTGCCGGCAGCGATCACACCGGTCCCGGCGCACCGGGTCCCGTCGAAGCTCGGGCGTAATGGCTCCACAACGGCGCGGAGGCGGGCAACCAGTCTGACGTCCATAGCGCGACCCCACGAGCAATCCGAAATTATTAGCAATTCGTGATCAGATACACGCGGAGCCGGAAAGACGCAATACGACGGCGCCGTCTCATTGTACTGCAAATTATTTCGGAATGGTTCATTTCAGCCGGGTGTCGCAGCCGCGATGGCGGGATTGGGCGGAACGGTCAGACCCGGCGCCGTCGGTGCACGACCAACCGCGTTGACCCCGCCTCTCCGCCAGGCCCCCCTGTCCTGCCGGCGAAGCCGGGCATCCACGTCCTTATATTAGTCTATACAAAGGGATGGATGACAGAGGTCGGCCACCGTGACGATATGAGTACGATCCGCGGGTGGCGGGTTTGCAACGGAGCCGAAGAAACGAACGCCGGTCCGGTTTGGCGCTGTCGTCGCGGTTGATGCGTTCGGGCCGTTGATCGTCGCCGCCACCATGCACAGCCCCGGTGCCTACAGCGGAGAGGCGTTCGGCATCATCCCGCGGGCAGATGATCGACATCGGAGTCGCCATCCCGTTAATGGGCGATCCGCCCCCCCTTCAATAAGGTGTCGCGGACCTGCCCGCCGCACCACAGCACGGGCATCACAGACGGTGACCCGTATATATGCGACCATCAGCGCGTGGGGCATTCCGTATGACGCTGGCATTCGAGCACAGTCACGTATCGGGGCCGCACTCAGTATCCAACCACACCCGATCAATTGACCGCCCGAGCCGATACCGCGCTTTAGGCCGCCAAACGAGGTGGCGGCAATCGTGGCACGCCGCGAACTGGCCGGCCATATTCGGCCCCGGACCGTCCCCAGACACGCTGATGAGGTCCCAAAGAGTGTGGTATCCCTTCGAGTGCGAAGCGCGATTTCAACCGGATGCTGTTGGAATCGCAAAATCGCGATCACATTTTCGACGCACATTGGAAACATTTACCAATATGCGAATCCCGGCGCCGAATCTAATATGTTTCTGATTGTGAACTGTTAACATCGGGATCGACCTGATCAATAACGATACATTACGTTCAGACGATACAGGACGGCTACCGCCAATGCTTCGCGGCCAGTCATTGCATCTTCCTGGATAAAACCAGATGCCAGGTTCTCGCCCAAAGGCACTACACAGTGCTGGCAACAACCGATCTAGTTCACATATATGAGTGGAGTTGGCAAATTTCTGGAGATCAGAGTGGCCCCCCCCCCGGCTTTTGCCAATGACACCCGGAACCAAACAAAATAATCCGTTTTCAAAAAATATCCCCCTCGGCCGGCCTCGGGATCGTATCGGCCGCTGGCTGTTCGGCATCGCCAGCCTTTTGGTTGCGGTCGGTGCGATCGCCGCGGCGGTATTTGGCTATGTTCTGCCGCTCAGCCGGGAAACACGCTCGGCCGCCGCCTGGGTCGAACATACCCAAGCGGTCATCGTCGCCATCGGACGCGTCCAGACCAGCGTCGAGACGATTATGGCGGACGCACGTGGCTTCGTGCTGACCGATGACCCGAATTTCCTCGGCCTATCCACTCAAAGCGATGCGATCTGGGCCAGGTTTGCCGAGGTCCGGGTCCTGACGGCTGACAATCCCCGCCAGCAGGACCACTTGAATACACTGTCGAATCAGATCTCAGCCCAATTGGCGGTGGTCGCCCGAATGATCCAACTCACGCGCGGCGGGGACAGCAAGCGGGCGGCCGATGTGGTGCGCGGCGGTGAGGGCGAGGCCTTCGTGAACGCGATTCGGCTGACCACGACCGACATGATCGCCGAGGAACAACGCCTTCTGATCGAACGGCACGCAAAGGTGGATTCGATCGAACTCTGGTCGACGCGGATCGTCGTATCGCTTTGCATCCTAGCGATCTGCGGCTTGCTTGTCAGCTTTGTGATAGTTGCCCGAGCGCTGTTGGCCAGGGCAGCGAACCGCGACGCACGAGCAGCGGCGGCCGAGCGACAACAACTGCTCGATTTGATCGGCGTGTCGCTGTTGATGGTACTCCGGGACGCCAGCGGCAAAATCATTTATTGGTCCGATGGGTGCGCGCAACTCTATGGATGGACGTCCGAGCAAGCCACCGGAAGACTGGCCCATGAGCTGCTGCAAACGACCTTTCCCTGTCCCCAGGCCGAGATAGAGACAGCCCTTCACACGACCGGGTCATGGCACGGCCAGTTGCGCCAGAAGACACAGTCCGGCGCCGAGGTCATTGTCGTTGCATCGAAGGTCGTCCGTGACTTCGAGGATGGCACCGAAAAACTGATTGTCACGACAATGGCTGATGTTACCGCTTTGCGTCAGGCCGAAGCGGAATTGAAGGTCAGTGAGGCGCAACTCCACTCACTGGTGGACACCGCGGCGGACGGCTTCATCATTGCCAAGGCCGACGGCCGTATCCAGTCTGTCAACCGCGCCGTTTTACGTATGTTCGGTTATGAGCGCGCGGATCAGTTGATCGGTGGCAACCTCACGATGCTGATGCCCGCCGCCGATGGGGCGAGACACGACGGCTACATCAGGGCCCACCGGTCAGGGGCGCCGCCACGGGCGATCGACGTGCCGGGGCGTGACCTGCTTGCGATCCGGCGCGACGGGTCGGAGTTCCCGATCGAGTTATCGGTTAGCTCGTTCGGCACCAATGGCGACCACTACCTCACCGGGATCATCCGCGACGCCACCGCCCGCAAGCAGGCCGAGATGGCACTGCGAGACAGTGAGACGAAGCTGCGGCTGTTCATCGATGGCGCGCCGGCGGCGATCGCGATGTTCGACACCCAAATGCGGTACCTGGCGGTCAGCCGGCGCTTCATCGCGGATTACCAGATCGGCAATCAGACCCAGGCCAGCCTGCTGGGGCGCAGCCATTATGAGGTGTTTCCAGAGATCCCCGAGAACTGGCGGATCGTCCACAATCGTGTGTTGAGCGGCGAGACGTTATCGTCGGACGAGGAACCGTTCCCGCGCGAAGACGGCTACATCGATTGGGTACGATGGGAGATGGTTCCCTGGCGGCTGGCGGACGGAACCATCGGCGGCGCCTTGCTGTTCTCGGAAAGCACCACCGACCGCAAAATGGCCGAGGCGGCTTTACGAGACAGCGAGGCAAGGCTGCGACTGGTTCAGCAGGTGGGCGGCATCGCCTATAGCGACCGGACGTTGCCTGACCTGGACGCTTTTATCTCTGAGGAGTTCATCAAACTATACGGCCTGCCGTGCGGCCAGACCCGCATGGCGGCCACGGATATCCTTGCCATGTTCCATCCCGGTGACCGCGAAGCGGTGGAAGCTCTGACACGGGTTGCCTGGGATCAGGGGGGCGTATTCACCACCGAGTTTCGCATTCTGCCGCGCGACAGACCGATGCGCTGGATCACGATGCGTTTCGAAGTCCTGCGCGGGCCGGACGGAAAACCGAACAGGCTGATCAGTGCGCAGCAGGATATCACCGAAATCGTCGCGGCCCGCCAGGCTTTGGCGTCCCATGCGGCGGAACTGGAACGCCGTGTCGCCGAACGCACGGCGGCCCTCGGCGAGGCGGAAGCCAGATTCCGCGGCATCTTCGACTCACAGTTCCAGTTCATTATCCTGCTCTCGCTGGACGGAACCATTCTGGAAATGAACCGCACCGCGCTGGACGCAAGCGGATTGACCCGAGGCGGCGTCGTTGGCCAGCCGGCCTGGGAGATCGGGTTATGGCCGGCGGCGGAACGCAAGCGACTGCGACGGGAGATCGCGCAGGCGGCACAGGGTGAACCGGTTCGGCGGGAGCTGGAAATCAACGGCGCCAGGGGGCGGTCGATCTGGACCGATTTCTCGCTGACGCCCTCGCGCGACCCGGCGACCGGTGCGGTCATGTGGATCATCGCCGAAGGCCGCGACCTCACCGAGAACCGCAACCTCGCCAACCAGCTCGTTCAGGCCCAGAAAGTCCAGGCGCTCGGCCAACTTGCCGGAGGTATCGCCCATGATTTCAACAATATTCTACAGGCCGTGTCCGGTGCCGCCGCGCTGATCGAACTTCGACCTGACAATCAGGAGAAGGTTCGGCGCCTGTCCGCGACCATCATCACGGCTTCTGCACGGGGAACGTCAATCACTCAGCGCCTGCTGTCGTTCGCCCGTCGCGGCGACCTGCGATCAGAAGTGGTTGCCACCGCTGACCTGCTGAACAACATGTGCGAAGTGCTCGCGCACACTCTGGGGTCCACGATCTCGATACGAACCGAGGTTCCGGCCGACATTCCGGCGCTGGTCGCCGATCAGGCGCAGTTGGAGACGGCGATCATCAATCTGGGCACCAACGCCCGCGATGCCATGCCCGACGGCGGCACGCTGGTTCTGTCGGCCGAAGCGGACCATGTACGGGATGGCCAGGTTCATCCCGCCGCGCTGGCCGCGGGGGACTATGTGCGCCTGACCATCGCCGACAACGGCATAGGGATGGATGCGGCCGTTCTTGCGCGCGTCAACGAGCCGTTTTTTACTACCAAGCCACAAGGCCAGGGGACCGGCCTTGGCGTACCGATGGTCAAGGGATTTGCGGAACAGTCCGGCGGCGGCCTTTCGATAGCCAGCACGCCCGGATCGGGGACGACGGTGGTGCTGTGGCTACGCCAGGCATCGGACACGGTTGTTTCGTCACCGGACGCCGATAGCCATTTGAACATGGGACACGGGCCGTCCGCGCGGATTTTGATCGTGGACGACGACGATCTGGTTCGCGAAACGGTGGCTGCGCAACTCGAGGCCGAGGGCTTGCTGACTCTGGTGGCGTCCAGCGGACCCGAGGCAATCGCCCTGATCGAAGCGGGTGAGGTTATCGATGCGATGGTCAGCGATCTGTCGATGCCCGGTATGAACGGGGTAACAGCCATCGAAAAAGTGCGCGCGATGCGTCCCGGGCTACCCTGCTTCCTGATGACTGGTTACGTGGGAGAGCGCGCCGCATTGTCGTCGGCGAATGCGTTCACGCTTGTGCGTAAGCCGATAAGCGGTCGAGCTCTGGTGGCGCAGATCGAGGCCAGCCTGGAAGGCGCGAGGCGGTGACTACGGGACGCTATGCATGAACTCGCCGAAGTAGTCCCAGCAGGTGCCGCACCTCTTCGGGTGTAAAGCGCGACTTCAGCCAGCTTTCGTGCGCTGCCACCGCCGCTCGGGCCACAGTCAGGGCAGCCGTCCCGGAGTCCGTCAGGTGCAGCGTCTGACGGCGGCGGTCGCCGGTGGCTGCTGCCCGTTCCAGCAAGCCCCGTCCGGTCAGGCTGTTCGTAATCGCCATCATCGTTGCGCGGTCCATCTGTAGCCGGCGCGCGATGTCCGCCTGCGAAATCCCGGGATCGTCATTCACCAGCCACAGCACCGATGTCTGCTTTTGGGTCAGCCCGATGCCGCCGAACGTTTCGTTGAAGTGCCGATACACCGCTCCGTGCGCCAGCCGGATGTGAAAACCCAGAATGTCATCCAGGGCTGGAGGGACCGAGCTCCCCGGTTCAGGCACCGGCGGCCACCTGTTCCTTGATCAGCCGTTCGATCACCATCCTGGCCCTCACCCCGCCGCCGTCGATGCTGTAGGCGCGCAACCGCAGATCCGGATTGCGCTCGATGGATTTTTGTTGCGCCTCCAGTATTTCCAGGTCCTCCTGAAAGACCCCACCCTGCTGAGTCTTGAGCCGCGCCGTGAATCCGGTGTCGGCAACGTCGAAATTCCGCGCCATCCCCCAAAAATAGTGGCTGGAGGTCGGGCTTTCCGGCGTCAGCGCATCCACGACAAACCCGCGTACGCCCTGGTCGTGCCGCTCGATCGTCGCGCCGGCGCCGACGGGCGCCACCCCGACATCGATGATAACCGAGGATGGCGGCATGAACTGGCAGATCTGCCAGCGGTCCACGGCGCCGTCCTGTTTCAGGGCATTGCGCCAAAGCGGCGGTGCATTGATCCCCGGCATCCAACGCTTAACGAACACCTCATTACCAACCGAGGTGGTTTCCATCGGCGTTTCCAGCAACTCCGGCTGACCGATCGATCCGGCATGGACATGGGTTTCGTGCGTCAGGTCCATCAGGTTGTCGATCATCAGGCGGTAGTCGCAGGCAATCCGGTAATACCCGCCGTCGAAGGTCCAGGCGGGATCGGAGCACGGCCAGAAATTCGGGATCAGGTCCGCATCGGCTTTGTCCGGCTCGCCGATCCAGATCCAGGCGAACCGATGCCGCTCCACGACGGGATAGACCTGCACACAGGCGGTTCGCACCACGGGTTCGCTTTTCAGCGGCATTTCCATGCCCTGGCCGTGACTGTCGAGAAGCAGGCCGTGGTAGCGGCAGCGGATATTGTCGCCCTCCTTGATCCCCATCGACAGCGGCAGCATGCGGTGCGGACAGGCATCGCGCATCGCGACAACGGTGCGGTCGAAACGCCGGTACAGCATGATCGGTTGGCCACAGATCGTGCGCGCCAATGGCTTGCGGTCGATCTCGTAATCCCAGCCCGCGACGTACCATTGATTGATGGCCCAATTCGCTTCCACGCCAGCCTCCCTTTTTTTTGCCGTTCTATTCGTATGTAACACATACTAATTGGACGAACAATCCGCCCCCCCGCGTTGCGATGCCGCCGGTTTCGATGACAACCGTGGCGGCCCGGGCTATGACCCTCGCCATCACGCGCGAGGAACTGTCACATGGATCTACAACTCAAAGGCAAAACCGCCCTGGTCACCGGCGCCAGCATGGGCATCGGCCGAGCGATTACGAAGGCGCTGGCTGCCGAGGGCGTGCAGGTGGTGGCGGCGGCTCGCCGGATCGAACTGCTCGAAGCCATGGCGGACGAGGTTGAGGCCGCGCAGCATCCTCGCCCCATCCTGATCAAACAGGACGTGATGGACGACGACGCCGCCGCGCATCTCAGCGGTTCAGCATTGGCGGCGGTCGGCCACATCGACATCCTGATCAACAACGCCGGCGGTAGCCGGGTGCTGCCGATCGATGCGGCGGAGGAACTCTGGACCGAGGCGATGACGCTGAATTTCACGCGTCCCCGCCAGCTTACGCATGCTCTGCTGCCCAAGATGATCGAGCAAAAATGGGGCCGCATCATCAACATCACCGGCAAGAGCGAGCCGGAACACCTGAACGGCGCGTTCGCCGCCAAGGCCGGCATCCACGCCTGGGCCAAGGGCCTGTCGCGCGAGGTCGGGCAATATGGCATCACCGTCAACTCGATCCCGCCCGGCCGCATCATGAGCGAGCAGATTCTGCGAAACTATCCCCCCGATTACCGCAAGGCGTTCGCTGAAACGGAAATCCCGGTGAAATTCTGGGGCGAACCGGAGGATCTGGCGGTCATGGCGGTTTGGTTGGCGTCGCCGCTCGCCCGTTACATCACAGGCACGGTGATCCCGGTCGATGGCGGACTCCGGCGTTACCAGTTCTGAGCCGGAGGCGGCCTGGCGGGCCGTCCTTGCGCGCGATCCGTTCGACGCGGCGGCGCTGCATGGGCTGGGACGGGTTCTGCTCCGGCGCAAGCGTCCGGCCGAGGCGGTCGCCCTGCTGTCCGCCGCGATCGAAGCCGGCCCTGATCCGGATGTGCTGACCGATCTCGGCGCCGCCCTGATTGAGATCGGGGCGGACGCCGAACCGCATCTTCGGCGAGCGTTGGCCGAACAACCCGATCATTGTCCGGCGTTGCTCACTTTGGGTGGACTGCTGCTGACCAATGGGCGGTTCGATGAAGCCCTGACCTATCTGCGGCAGGCGTTGCGACTGGCGCCCGATGGGTCGGAGACCCGCCTTGCGCTGGTTGGCGCGTTGATCGCCCGGGGGAATGTCGCGTACGGCGCCGATGACATGCCGGAAGCCGAACGACTGTATCGGGAAGCGATCGGTTTCGGGGCCGATCTGGCCGCCCTCTATCAAAACCTGGGCAATGCCCTGACCGCACAGCTCAGGTTGCCGGAAGCGCTGGACGCGTATCGTTCGGCGCTGGCGATCGATCCAACCAACGACAACACCGGCTTTGCCTACAGTCTGTGCCTGCTGCTGTCCGGAGATGACGCGGAAGGCCGGCGTCAATTCGAACGGCGACGCAACGTGGAGACGCTGCGGCGCGACCACCAACGCCGCCCGGATTTGCCGCAATGGCATCCCGGCATCGACCTGTCCAGAAAGCGAGTCCTGCTGACCGGCGAACAGGGCTTAGGCGACCTGATCCAATACGCTCGATTCGCCCCCGCCCTGGCGCGGTTCGCCGCGGCCGTCGTGCTGGAAATGCCATGGAGTTTGATGGGACTTTTCCAGGACTTGCCGGGGGTCGAACGCGTCATCGCCCTGGACGATCCCGGGCATGGCTGTGACATTGCCTGTCCGTTGCTCAGCCTGCCGCTTTTGCTGGGTCCGCATGCGGGGCTACAGCCGCCTTACGTCACCCCGCCATCTGCCCGCTTGCCGCGCTGGACGGCCTGGTTCGACCGATCCGGCCCGGGCCGCAGAATCGGACTGGTCTGTAGCGGCGATCCCCGCCATCCGCGCGATCACGCCCGGTGCATCGCACTGGCTGCCTTCAGGCTGTTGCTGGATCGTCCGCATCTGTCGTTCGTGCTGGTGCAGACGGACATCCGCGAGACCGACCGCGCGGCATTTGACTCCTTCGACAGGCTGCGTTGCCCGGCCGCGGCGCTGACTGACTACGCTGACACCGCCGCGCTGTTGGCGGGGCTGGACCTGGTGATCTCGGTCGATACGTCCGTGGCTCATTTGGCCGGCGCCATGGGTCTGCCGGTCTGGACATTGCTGCCATACAGTCCAGACTATCGCTGGAAGCTTAATCGCAACGACACCCCTTGGTATCCCACCATGCGGCTGTACCGGCAAAATCGCCCGGGTGATTGGGCCACGGTCATACAGCGCGTGGTTGACGACCTGCCGCGCGGATAAAAATAGGAGCGGAACGATGCGGCAAATGGTCATGGTGGGTTTCCTGCAAGCGCAGAACTGCACCACGCTGGCGAGTGCCTGGCGGCATCCGGACGCCCGTTCCGACTTCACCTCAGCCGCCTATTACCAGAAAATCGGCCAAATTCTGGAGGAGGGAAAGTTCCAACTCGCCTTCTTCGACGACAGGTTGGCAATGCCGGACATCTACGGCGGCAATCCGGCCGAGGTCGTTGCCAACGGGGTCCGCGTCGTCAAGATCGATCCGGTCGCGACGATGATGGCGATGGGGTTCGGGACAAAGTATCTCGGCATCGGATCGACCGCCTCCACCACCTATTACGAACCGTTCGATGTCGCCCGCCGGTTTCAAACCGTGGATCATATGATCGGCGGCCGTGCGGCGTGGAACGTGGTGACCTCGGTGAACGACGCCGAGGCGCACAACATGGGCCGCGCCGTCCACATGGACCACGATCTTCGCTACGACCGTGCCGATGAGTTCATGGAAATCGTTCTGAATTGCTGGGACGGCTGGGAAGACGGCGCGCTGATCGTGGACAAGAAATCCGGGCTGTTCGCAGATCCGGCGAAGGTCCACCGGCTGGAATACAAAGGCAAATTCCTCAATTCGTCGGGAACCTTCACGGTGCCGCGCAGCCCGCAGGGCCATCCGGTCGTCATCCAGGCGGGCGCCAGCGCTCGGGGTAAAACCTTCTCCGCGCGTTGGGCCGAGACGGTGTTTGTCGCCTACACGGACCTTCAGGCGGGGAAGCGGCAATATGCCGAACTGAAGGCCGAGGTCGCGCGCCTGGGTCGTGATCCCGACCTGATGACCGTCAATACGATCGCCTATCCGGTGGTGGCGGAAACGCGATCGGAAGCCGAGGACAAGATGGCAGTGATCGACTCGCTGTATAAAGAGGTCGATGGCCTGTCGCTGCTGTCCGAGGCGCTGAACTTCGACTTCAAGACGAAAGGTATGGATGAGGCGTTCAGCACCGAGGAACTCGGCGGCATGTCCGGCATGCAGGCGATGCGTGACCGGGTGATGCAGGTGATTGGCCACAACCCGACGGTGCGCGATTTCCTGGAGGTCACCCGCCGCGGCCGCCCGCGCGAGGCGATCGTCGGCAGCGGCAAGGACATCGCGGATCGTTTGGAGCATTGGTTCACCGAACGCGCCTGCGACGGCTACGTGATCGCCGGCACCCACATGCCCGGTAGTTTCGAGGATTTCGTGCGGTTCGTGGTGCCGGAATTGCAGCGGCGCGGCCTGTATCGCAAAGAATACACTGGCGCGACTTTGCGGGAGAATCTTGGTCTGCCTGTCCCACAGCGGGGTGCCTGGCAGTTGCCCGTTGCCGCGGAAGTGTGATTGACGTTTTCCTTTCAATATTGTTTTTTCTGAAATCGCACTTTATACTCGTGGCGTTAACTTCTCATTAAGGCTTCTCCGGTATGGAAAGCGCCATGGTCAGTGTTCTGGAAAATATCAAAGCGTCTGGTGGTTTGCGGGGGGCGGATGTCGCGAATATCGCCGCCGTCTCACCGTCGACGGTGTCGCGGTGGATGTCCGGCAAGGCGCTGCCGCATCCGAAGACGCAATTGGTAATCTCCGACCTGCGGTATGTCATCGATCGTCTGGCTGAATTCTATACGCCGGACGAAGCGCGGATGTGGCTGTATGCCCGCCACCGGCTGCTGGACGGCAAACGGCCGATCGATCTGATCCAGGCCGGGCAGTCGGAAGATGTTCTCGGGGTGATCGAAAGCCTCGACCAAGCCACCTACACCTGACCGATGCGCCCGCACGACAGCGCTTTGATCGATGCGTTGGAGACGCGGGCCACCGAGGTCTTCCTCGGCCCCGTTTGGCGTGTCACTCGCGCCGGACGCGATGCGCTGATGGGGTCCACCGCGCCCGGACGTTGGTCTCCGGGCGAGGACGCCCCGGTTCTCTACACCAGCCTTGAACGCGATGGCGCGCTGGCTGAAATCGGCTTCCGGTTATCGTTGGAGGCGATCTGGCCGAGCCGATTGATGCATGAAGTTCATCGGATCGAGGCGTCAACCGAACGCACATTGCGATTTCTGGACGTCACCGCGCTGGAACCTCTGGGCGTCGATCCCGCCAGATGGCTCGGTTTCGAATACGGTTCTACCCGCGCCATCGCCTCAACAGCGCATTTCCTCGAGTTCGACGGCCTGATTGTGCCGAGCGCGCGCGCGGCCAGCGCCAATCTGGTGGTGTTCCTGACCAACCTGAGTCAGGACAACGCTTTGGCGGTGCGCGAGACCCGGCCGGTCGATTGGTCTTCCTGGCGCAAGAAGTGATAGCATCGCCGCCGGAGGGTTGAGCCGATGGCGCGCAAGACTGTGTTGGTGGCCGGGGCGACCGGTCTCGTCGGCTATGCGGCGCTGAAGCACTTTGCCGGGGCGCCGGACACCGAGGTGATCGCGGTGTCGCGCCGTGCTCCGCCCCAAACGGGTGTCCGGCATCTTCCGCTGGACCTGACGGACGCGGCAGCATGTCAGGCCGCGTCGGATGAACTGCACGACGTGACCCATTTGGTCTATGCGGCGCTATTCGAATTGCCGGGTCTGGTCGAAGGCTGGCGCAACGACCAGCAGATTGTCACCAACGACCGCATGCTACGCAACCTGCTGGGACCGTTGACGCGTGCGGCTCCGGGCTTGCGCCATGTGACGCTGCTGCAAGGGACGAAGGCCTACGGCGTTCACGTCCGGCCGTTGGCGGTGCCCGCGCGTGAAGGCCGGTCGGAGATGCGCGAGCAGCCCAATTTCTACTGGGCGCAAGAGGATTTTCTGCGGAGCGCCCAGACTGCACAAAACTGGCATTTCACCATCCTGCGTCCGGTCCTGATCGTCGGCGAGGCGATCGGCGGCGCCATGAACCTGATACCGGCTCTGGGCGCCCATGCCGCGGTGATGCGGGAAAGAGGCCCGATCCTGCCCTACCCGGGCGGAGCGGAACGGGTCAGTCAGGCCGTCGATGCCGATCTGCTGGCTCGGGCCATCGCCTGGGCGGGAGAAACCCCGGCGGCCCGCAACGAAACCTTTAACGTCACCAATGGCGACGTCTTCTCCTGGCCCAATATCTGGCCGGCCATCGCCGAGGCAGTGGGGATGCGTTCGGGTCCCGACGAGCCGTTCCTGATGCAATCTCTGGGACGTGCCGACTGGGACCGCATTCGCCAACGGTTCGGATTGGTATCCCCCGCCCTGGCGGAGTTCGTCGGCCTGTCGCTGGAATACGCCGACTATCAGATGCGCTACGGCCACACCGAACCAGGCCCGCCGGCGATCGTTTCGACCATAAAGATCATGCAGGCCGGCTTCTATGAGGTCATGGACACCGAACTGATGTTTCGAAAGTGGTTCAAACTATTCCAGACAAAGCGGCTGCTGCCGACGCCCTGACGTCCCCTATCAGTTCGAACTCAGTTCTTCCGACATTGTCGCGCGCATCAGGTATTTCTGCATCTTGCCGGTTACGGTCATCGGAAATTCCTCGACGAACCGGACATAACGCGGAACTTTGTAATGGGCGATCTGGTCCTTGCAGAACGCCTTGATGTCGTCCTCGGTCAGCGTTTCGCCGGCCCGCACTTTCACCCACGCGCACAGTTCCTCGCCGAACCGCTTGTCCGGGACCCCGAATACCTGGACATCGACAATCGCGGGATGCCGGTAGAGGAATTCCTCGATTTCACGCGGATAGATGTTTTCCCCGCCCCGGATCACCAGGTCCTTGATGCGCCCGACAATGGCGCAATACCCGTCATCGTCCATCGTCGCGAGATCGCCGGTGTGCATCCAGCCGGCGCGATCGATCGCATCGGCGGTTTGCTCCGGCTCATCCCAATAGCCTCGCATCACCACGTATCCCCGGGTGCAGAGTTCACCCGTCGTGCCGCGCGGGACAATCCGCCCGTCGGTATCGACGATCTTGATCTCGACATGCGGATGCGGCCGGCCAACGCTGCCGACCTGCTTTTCCAGCGAATCACCAATGCGGGTCTGGGTGCTGACCGGGCTGGTTTCGGTCATGCCGTAGCAGATCGTTATTTCGGTCAGGTGCATGTCCCGGATGGCCCGCCGCATGACCTCCACCGGACATGGCGAGCCGGCCATCACGCCCGTGCGCAAGCTGGTCAGGTCGTACTTCGTAAAATCCGGATGATCGAGTTCGGCGATGAACATCGTGGGCACGCCATACAACGAGGTGCACCGATACGCGGCCACCGTCTGCAACGTGGCCAGCGGGTCGAACCCCTCACCCGGAAACACGATGGCGGCGCCGTGCGTCATGCAGGCCAACACGCCGATCACCATACCGAAGCAATGGTACATCGGCACCGGCACACAAACAGAATCCTGTTCGGTGTAGTGCATCACCTCGCCGATGAAGAAGCCGTTGTTGAGGATGTTGTGGTGCGTCAGTGTCGCACCCTTCGGCAGGCCGGTGGTGCCGGAGGTGAACTGGATGTTGATCGGATCGTCGAATTGCAGCAGCGGCACCAGATCTTTCAGGTGCTGCCTGTCCACATCGCGACCATGATGCGCGATCTTCCCGAACGCGAAGGTGCCCGGAGCGTCGCCGCCGATCTGAATCACCGATCGCAATGTCGGCAATTTGGCGGCGTGCAGTTCGCCGGGATGGGAGATCGCCAGTTCCGGCGCCAGCGTGTTGATCATGCCAATGTAATCACTGGTCTTGAATTGTGTGGCGGTGATCAGCGCCTTGCAGCCGACTTTGTTCAGCGCATACTCGACCTCGGTCAGGCGATAGGCCGGGTTGATGTTGACCAGGATCACGCCGGCCTTGGCGGTGGCAAACTGGGCAATCACCCATTCGGCATTGTTCGGGGACCAGATGCCGACACGGTCACCTTGTTGCAGGCCTAACGCCACCAGTCCCGCGGCAAAGGCTTCCACGTGTTCGGCGAGTTCAGACCACGTCCACTTGATCCCCTGCTGATGGACGATCAGCGCCGGACGATCACCGAAACGGGCAACGGTGCGGTCGAAAGCGACCCCGATCGTCTCCCCGATCATCGGCTGGTCGGAGGCCCCATGGCTATAGCTGGCCGCGCGTTCGGTCATAGGTTTGCTCCCCGGGACGTCTGGTTGATTGTGCGCCATATTGCGGGCTGGCCGTTCGGGTTACAACCAGGGACGCGCGCTATGCCGGCCGTTGGCGATGAACCCTGACGCCGTCACCCTGGATGGCCGCTCGCTTTCAAGTGAGAATCCGGTGGCTGCTTCGATCTTGCGAACGCTCCGATCAAGAGCATAGCTTCGCGCGGAGAACAGGACTGCGGGCGATCACGCGTGGATAGCGCACGCAACCACTGAATGCCTCCCCATGCAGCGCAACGACGGAGGACACCATGGCCGTTTCCGTCCAATGGGAAATCAAAGGCACGGAATTCACAAACTGCAACTGTGGCTACGCCTGCCCGTGTCAGTTCAATGCATTACCGGACAAAGGGTTCTGCGAGGCTGTCGCCGGCTATCAGATCGATCAGGGGCATTTCGGCGATGTCTGCCTGGACGGCCTGCGTGCGGCCGCGATCTACAAATGGCCCGGCGCGGTACATGAAGGCAACGGCACCATGCAGCTCGTAATTGATGAGCGGGCCGATCCCAAGCAACGCGATGCGCTCGCGACAATCCTGTCAGGGCAAGAGACCGAAGACATGGCCACGATGTGGTGGATTTTCGGTACCATGAGTCCGAACAAGCATCCGCCCCGCTTCCAACCCATCAACCTGGACGTCGATGTCGATGCGCGGCGCGCACGGCTTGAGGTTCCGGGTATGATCGAGGCGGAGGGACATCCGATCCTGAATCCCGTCACCGGCGCCGAACATCGCGTGCGTATCGATTTCCCGCAAAGCTTCGAATTCGCCCGGGCCGAGATCGGCAGCGGCACCAGCAAGACCTCCGGTCCGGTGGCGTTGGACCTGCACGACACCTACGGCCAGTTCGCGCATATCCATCTCAGCCATAAGGGGCGGCTGAACTAGCGAGAAGTGGCGATGCTCAGCACGATCCTTCGGCACGAGCGTGCGGTTGTATTGGGGGCTCTGCTGGCGGCGACGCTGCTGGCATGGACCTACCTGCTGGCCGGGGCCGGCATGCCGATGGCGGGTTCCGATATGGCCGGCATGGATATGAGCGCCATGGCCGGGTCCGCCGGTTCGATGTCGATGATGGCACCGCCACACTGGAGCCTTGGCTATGCAATCATGATGTTCCTGATGTGGGCGATCATGATGGTGGCGATGATGCTGCCCTCCGCCGCGCCGGCGGTATTGCTCGCCGCCGCCCTGATGCGTCAGCGCGGCGATTCGGGGCCGTTCGGTCCGACCGGGCTGTTCGTTGCGGGCTACCTGGCGATCTGGTTCGGTTTCAGCGTGGTCGCCACCCTGATGCAATGGGGCCTCGATCAGGCCGGCCTGTTGTCGCCCGAGATGACCAGCCTGAGCGTGGCGCTGTCCGGCGGTTTACTGATTGCGACGGGCCTGTATCAATGGACTCCCTGGAAGCGGGCGTGTCTGATTCAGTGCCGCTCGCCCTTCGCGCTCATGACGCGCTACTGGAACCGTGGCCGGTTCGGACCGATGCTGGCGGGAGTCCGGCATGGGCTGTTTTGCCTGGGCTGCTGCTGGATGATCATGGCGCTGCTGTTTGTTGGCGGTATCATGAACATTCTGTGGATCGCCGGCTTGGCTGTGTTGGTGGCACTGGAGAAGTTGCTTCCGGCGGGTCCGCGCGTCAGCCAGGTGATGGGTGCCATACTGATCGTGGCTGGCGCGATTATTTTGCTAAGATAGGCAACGCGGCGCCGGTCATCGATACGTTTACAATGCGCCTCGCAGTCGCGGATCCAATACATCGCGGATGCCATCGCCCAGCAGGTTGAACGCCAGCACTGTCAGCGTGATGGCGGCACCGGGGAACAGTACCAGCCACCAGGGCGGCACCAGACCGGAATTCAGCGCGTCCGCCAGCATGTTGCCCCAGGTCGGCATCGGCGGCGGGATGCCCACGCCGAGGAATCCGAGCGATGCCTCGATGATGATCGCCACGCCGAGATGCGTGGTGGCCAGGATCAGATAGGGCGCGATGCATTGTGGCAGGATGTGGCGGGCCATCAGCCGCAGGTTCGACGCCCCGAGACCTCGGGCGGCCTCGACATAGGCCAGTTCCTTCAGCGACAGCACGACGGCCCGGATGATGCGCCCGCCAAACGGAATCCGAGTAATGGCGATGGCAACAATGACAGTGCCGGTCCCTGCCCCCAACGCCATGGCGATCGCCATCGCCAGGATCAGATCGGGAAACGCCTGCAGGAACTCGATCACCCGCTGGCTGATCAGATCGAACCGGCCGCCGAAGAAACCGCTGGCCAGCCCCCACAATGCCCCCGTCGTCGTCCCCAGCAGTACCGCCCCGAACGCCACCAGCAGCGAGGCTCGGCTGCCATAAATCACCCGCGTGAGCGTATCGCGGCCGATCTGGTCGGTGCCAAAAAAGTGCAGCGCGTCGGGCGCCTTGGTCATGTGCCTGAAGTCAGAGCGCAGCGGTTCGAACGGCGCGATCCATGGGGCGGCGATGGCGACGATGACAATCGTCAAAGCGACCACGCCCCAGAACGCCGACATGGGGGAACGACGGGCGAAATACCAAAGCGCCGCCGCAACCCGTTGCTGCAACGATCGCCTTCGGAGAGCCGGCAGTTCGCTGGTCTGGCTGATGCTCATTGATAATGAATCCTCGGGTCCAGCCACGCAATGATCACATCGACAATGATATTCAGCATCACGAAGACGACGGCATAGAGGAACACCAGATTCTGCATGACGAAGATATCGCGTTCCGACACCGCGCTGAACATCGACGATCCGAGTCCGGGTGTGCCGAAGGCGCGCTCCACGGGGATTGAGCCGGCCAGCACGAAACCCAGCAAGATGCCAGACAACGTGATCACCGGCAGCAACGCGTTGGGCAGCGCATGCAAGGTAATGACCAACCGTCCAGTCAGCCCCTTCGCACGCGCGGTGCGGACAAAATCCTCGCGGATCACCTCCAGCAGGGAGGATCGGGCCATGCGGGTGATGTAGGCGGCCTGCCCGAGGCCGAGAACGACGGCCGGGCCGATGATAATCTGGAAATTGCCCCACGGGTCGGTGAACAACGACACCCCGGCCATCGGTGATTTGTATCCAAACCAGAACAACGATGCCAAAACGATCAGCATGCCGAACCAGAAGCCGGGAATCGCCAGGAACAGGATACTGAAAAACCGAGCGATATTATCGACGGCACTGTTGGGGCGCAGGGCGCTGAGCACGGCCACCGGAACACCGACCACCCAGGACAATGCCACCGACAACAGTGCGATCTCGGCGGTAATCGGTCCACGCCGCAAGATGGTGTCCGCGACGCTTTCAGACCGAAAGAACGAATGGCCGAACTGGCCGCGCGCGATATCGACCACCCAGTGCCAGTATTGCAGCCACAACGGGTCGCTGAGCCCCAACGCGGTCATGTAGTTTTCGCGCTGTTCGGGCGTCAGTTTGGTGAATCCCTCACTGCCGAAGATAGCCACCAGCGGATCGCCCGGCAGCACCCGCATCACCACGAAAACCACGATCGACACGCCCACGATGGTGAGCGCGCCGAACGCCAGCCGGCGAACGATGTAGGCAAGCACTACTTGTCGAGCCAGAACGTGTCGAACCGGACGCAGTCGTAGATACCGAAGTAATCCTTCGGGTTATGGCCCTTCACATAGTTATAGTAGATGTCGTTGATGTTCTCCCACGCCACCGGAAACACGGGCGGACTGTCTTCCATCAACGCTTCATCCGCCCGCACCAGGGCGAGGCGCTTGACCGGATCAACCTCCTGATCGATCAGCGGCTGCCGCGCGTCAAAGTCGGGGTTGACCCATGACGAGTAGTTCTGTGGGCCGGTGCTTTTATACCACGCATTGAAGTAGTCGGACGGATCAAGCAGCGTGGACACCACAGCGCCGATCGCCAGATCGTAGTGCCCGCTGGCGATGTCGTCGAACCACACGGATTCCACGACGGTGCGCAGGTTGCACTCGACGTTGATCGACTCTTTCAGCATCGCCTGGATCGCCTGTGACCAGATGCGATAGCTGGCGACGTCGCGGACCAGGAAGTCCAATCCCTTCAGGCCGTCCGCGTGGCCGGCTGCCTTCATCAGCGATTGGGCTTCCTTTATCGCCGCGGTCGGGTCCTCCTGGTAGCCAACCCGCTTCGCGAGTTCCGCCGGGGGCGTGGCGAAGTCGGAGAACGGGTAGATGAACCCACCGATCCGCATCGGCGTCACGTCCTTCACCACGTCGATCAGCACCGGACGATCGAACGCCAGATGGATCGCGCGCCTCACCCGAGGGTCATCCAAAGGCTTGTGTTTCGTGTTGACCCACGTCCCCTGGATCACGCTCTGGTTGAACGTTGCGGTGGACATGCCGGGTGTGGCCTTCGCCTTGCGCGTCGTGACCGGATCGACGATGCGGGCATAATCGACCCGCCCGGACAGAATCGCCGACCCGAGTTCGGTGGAGAACGGCAGCGCGTGGTAGAATTCGATGCCGTCGAGGTACGGCATGCCCTCATTCCAATAGGCTTTGTTGGCCTCCATCACCCAGACTTCGTTTTCGACCCGCCGTTTGGATTTGTACGGCCCGGTGCCAGGAATGATTTCGACCTTTCGAAGATTGTAGTTGTTGTCCTCCAGCGTTTTCTTACTGAAGATCACGTTCCAGCCACTGGCAAATGCCGACATGATGAAGTTCGGCGGACGCGGTTCGGACAGCTTGAACACAACGGTGTATTTGTCCGGCGTCGTGATTTCACTGACGGTCTTGAACAGAATACTACGCGGGATCAGCACGCCTTGCGGCGGCTTGCAAATGCGGTCGAACGTCGCCTTGATGTCGGCCGAGGTTAGCTCCGTCCCGTCATGGAACAGGACCCCCTTGCGTAAGAAGAACGTGTAGGTCCTGCCGTCCGGGGCGATGTCCCAGCTATGCGCGAGGTCGGGGATAATGGTCTGGCCGCTGTCCCGAGGGTCGCGGCGGATCAAATTGTCGAACATGCAGCCCTGGGCGCCCAGGCTGTTGATGGTGCCTGACTGGTGCACATCAAAGTGAGGCGGCCGGCTGGTGATCGCATATCTCAGCACGCCGCCGCGTTTGGGATTGGCCTCGGGCGCTGCCAGTTTGAACTTGGATCCATCAAATTGCATCGGAACGTCCGCGGCCAGGCCGTAGCGTGGCGCGAAGCCATAAGCGGCCGCCATCGCGGCGGCGCTGCCCTGTAAAAATCCACGCCGGCCCCAGGCTGTACGATGGGAATCCTGATCTGGCATCTCGTTTTACCTCCCGTTTTATCTTTTCTTTATTGCCGCCGGATGCTCTGATGGCTTGCCCGCCGGGATCTTACAATCAAAATAACAGACGGGGCAAAATAACAGACGGGACACGGGGAGTCACTTGTTGAATCAAAGCAACGGCGCGCCGATCCTGGAGGTGGACAACCTCCGGACGCACTTCTTCACGGCGGCCGGTGTTGTGCCGGCGGTGGACGGCGTTTCATACCATGTCAACGCGGGGGAGACATTGGGCGTGGTCGGTGAATCCGGCTGCGGCAAGAGTGTGACGGCTCTCTCTATACTACGACTGGTGTCCAGCCCGCCCGGCCGCATTGTCGGGGGCGAGATCCGGTTCCACGGCAACAACCTGTTGGCGCTCACCGAACCGGAGATGGAACGCATCCGCGGCAACGATATCTCGATGATCTTCCAGGAGCCGATGACGTCGTTGAATCCGTTGCAGACCGCCGGCCATCAGATCGCCGAGGCGATCGGCCTGCACCAGCATGTGTCGCATCGGGCGGCGATGGCAAAAGCGGTGGACATGCTGCGGCTGGTGCATATCCCTGAACCGGAGCAGCGGGCGGCTTCCTATCCGCATCAATTGTCCGGCGGGATGCGCCAGAGGGTGATGATCGCCATGGCGCTGTCGTGTAATCCCAAGGTGCTGATCGCGGATGAGCCGACCACGGCGTTGGATGTCACGATCCAGGCGCAGATTCTCGACCTGATGCGGGAACTGCGGCGCACCCTGGGCACGGCGATGATTCTGATCACGCACGACATGGGCGTGGTCGCGGAAAACGCGGATCGGGTGGTTGTGATGTACGCGGGGCGCAAGGTGGAGGAGGCCGCGGTCGATGACCTGTTCGACCGGCCGGCGCATCCGTACACGCGCGGCTTGCTGGCCTCGATCCCCAGCCTTGATGTCGCGGTGCGAAGCGCCGCCGGCACCCGGCTGAATGAAATCAAGGGCATGGTGCCGGTATTGTCCCGGCTTCCCGCCGGGTGCGCGTTCGCGCCGCGGTGCGGGCTGGCCTCGGATCGGTGCCGGATCGACAGGCCGGTGCTGCGGCCGCTACGCGACGGCCATACCGTCGCCTGCTGGAACGCCGAGGGACTGGCGGCATGACCGCGTTGCTGGAAATCCGCGATCTGAAGAAGTATTTTCCGATCCACAAGGGCGTGTTCTCGCGCGTTGCCGGCCAGGTGCGCGCCGTCGACGGGATATCGTTTCATATTGATCGCGGCGAGACCCTGGGTCTGGTGGGTGAAAGCGGCTGCGGCAAATCCACCGCCGGACGCACGTTGTTGCGATTGCTGGAGCCGACGTCGGGGCAAATCCTGATCGGCGGCGAGGACATCACCGCGCTGGACGCCAAGGCGTTGATGCCATTCCGTCAACGCATGCAAATGATCTACCAGGACCCATATGCGTCGTTAAATCCGCGCATGACGGCCGGCGATATCGTGGGCGAGCCGCTGACCATCCACCGCACCTGCCCGCCGAATGAGCGTAACGAACGGGTGGCTGCGCTGTTCACCCGCGTGGGGCTGCGACCGGCGTTGATGCACGCCTATCCTCACGAATTTTCCGGTGGTCAACGCCAGCGGGTCGGGATCGCGCGGGCGTTGGCGTTGAACCCCGCCTTGATCGTCGGCGACGAACCGGTCTCCGCGCTGGATGTTTCGATCCAGGCACAGATCATCAACCTGCTGATGGACCTGCAGGACGAATTCAACCTGTCCTATTTGTTCGTCGCCCACGACCTGGGTGTCGTCGAGCACATCAGCCATCGGGTCGCGGTGATGTATCTGGGCCGCATCGTTGAGATGACCGACAAGCTCAGCCTGTTCGAGGCGCCTTTGCACCCGTACACCGAGGCTCTGCTGTCGGCCGTGCCGATCCCGAAATCCGGCGCCCGCGGGCGCAAGCGGGTGATCCTGACGGGGGATGTTCCAAGCCCGATCAATCCACCCTCAGGATGCCATTTTCATACGCGGTGCCCCTACGCGATGCAGCGCTGCCGTCACGAAGAGCCCGCCCTGCGGGAGGTGGTGCCGGGCCACTTGGCCGCCTGCCATCTGCATGACAGCGGCGTGCGATTGCCTTTGGCGAAAGCGGGCTGATATCCGGTTGTGGACCTGCGTGAGAAGCGAGGCGGCAGTCCCGCGCCGGTGTGTCGCTGCCGTCGCTGGTCTGCCGGCCCCCACCGCTGGCCGAATGAAACCTCCCTTGGTGAAAGCGACTGCTCACGGGCCAACGCCGAACCGCGGTGCGGATCCGGGCCCACGCAATAATTGAAGTATAGATTGCAATCGATGCCGCCGGTGATATTGATGGTCTCGCAGGGTTTAAATAGAATCAAAATAAAAATGAATTTTTCTCGTAACATTACACTACCACGTGTAAATCGTGATCGCAGCTTCGTGAAAAGCAGTTCGCTAATCATGAGTCCGTGAGATATAAATGCAACGCAGCCTCCGCGCCGATCAGTAGAGAGGGTCCGCCGCGACGGCAAATCATTCAGTCTGAATGACGGAAACAGTCCAAGTAACACGGTGCAACGATGCGCATTATTACCTCGAAACGAGTAGTTCCCGATGCGCGTATTGTGCCGGGCGGCCCATTCTTTTCAATCGGTTCGTGGCGGATCGGCAGAACCCGCACCGCCGGGGTCATGCCCCTGGCGACAAGCGCGTTCTATTGTCTGGTGCTGACGATCGGGCTGTGCACAGCAGCCTACATCATTTGGTGGCGGCAGAACTGGTTCGACGCCCTTATCGCCGCCGTGGCCGCGGCCATGATCCTGGTGCCGTTCTTCGTCCGCCGTGAGTTCGCTTTCGTCGCCGACCTCGAGCGCGAGGCCAAAACCGGCCTGACCGCGCAAATGCTGGCGAGCAATGAAAGGCTGCGGCTGGCGCGCGAGCATGACATGGCCGTTCTGAGCGATCTCCGCTCCGAGGCCACCAGACAGCTTGAACAAGCGTATCAGGATCACAATCGATTGCGGGTTGAGAACGAGCAACTCAAGGCAAAACTGCTGCCATTCAGCCCGGAGGGTCGAAAGCGGGAACACGGCCGTTTCGTTAGCACCAAGCAGAAGACGCCTTCGTTGACGATCGATTCCGGGGTTGTGCTACCGAAGCGAGACGAAACCACCCCGGCGATGTCGATCGCCAGGCAAGCCCCGTCCAAAGGCGCCAAAACAAATAGGAAACCGGGCGCATCGTTCCTCATCACGATCGATGGCATCCCGCCGGTCGAGACTGTGTCTCCGGGTTAGTATCAGACCGTTGCGGCGCCCGTAGCGATGACAACAGGTTCTGGCGCTTCGATTGTCCAACATCCCCGGTCGGCCGCTGGCCCGCGGCCACCCGGGATGCCAGAGGAAAAACGTTACTCTGCCGCCACCGCCACCGCAACCGGGTGCGCGAACCGGCCTTGCAACTCCGTCCGCCGGATGGCCGCTTTTTCGCGGTTTGCGTCCTTCACCGGTCCAAAGCCGCGAATCTGGTCGGGCAGCTCCGCCAGCGCCACCGCCGTGTCCAGGTTATCGCGCGTCAGCGAGGCCAACACCGCGCGTAAATCGCCAACATACTGGTCGAGCAGCGCCCTCTCCTGCCGCCGCTCCTCTTGATACCCGAACGGATCAAACACCGTCCCTCGAACCGCCTTGCCAAGCCGCAGCACGCGGAACAGCGGCAGCGCTACCGACCCGGGGATCGCGATCTTGCGGCGCCGGCCGGTGGCTTTATCGATCCCGGCGATCAACGGGGGAGACATATGGAAGGCCGGCTTCTCGCCATACGTCGCGCCGGCATGCAACCGAGCGACCTCGTATTCGTCTTTGTAGGCCATGACGCGATACAGGTTCTCGGCCGCCGCGCGGGACAACCGTCCCGAGGCACCGGTAACCGCGGTTTCACCCGCGACCACATCCCGCACCAAAGCGCGATAGCGATCCGCGTAGGACGGCGACTGATACGCCGTCAAAGCCTCGGCGCGATGCGCGATCAGGGTATCCAGATCGGCGGGAGGGCCGTCGATCACGCCCTGTAGTATCTGCTTCATCAGCCCCGGCTGGTCGGCCAGAATCCGCCCCCACAGGAAGGCGCGCTTGTTCAGCTTCACCGCCGCGCCGTTCAGTTCGATGGCGCGCAGGATCGCCGCCTCCCCGACCGGCACCAACCCGCGCTGCCACGCCATCCCGAGCAGCATCGTGTTCATTGCCTGGGCGTTGCCAAACAACCGCTCCGCCAGTTGCACCCCATGCAGCCAGACGGAGCTGGCGCCGTCGGTGACTTTCTCGATCGTGCGCCGGTGCAGCATTGCGTCGATCGACAGCGCCGCGTTGCGCTTGAAATCCGCCGTCGCGGCGAGGTCGAGATTGCCGATCACAGCGGCCGTTCGGGCATTCCGCTCCAACACCCCTGCCTGACAGCCGACCGCCAAATCCGCCGCGACCATCAGATCGGCGGTGCCGAGCGGGATGCGCACGACGTCCAGCGCCGATTCTTCCAGGGCGATTTGCACATGCGCGACCACCGCGCCGTTCTTCTGCGCCAGTCCGGTGAAATCCAGCGTCTTGACCGCACGCCCTTCCAGATGCGCCGCCATCGCCAGAATCGCGCCGGAGGTGACAATCCCGCCGCCGCCGATTCCGGCAAACAAGCCACGCCAAACTTCCGGCATCGGCACCACCGGCAACGGCAGCGAGGCCGCCAATTCGCCTTCCCTTGCCTGCCACTGCGAATCCGCACTCGGCGCCGCCGGAGGCCCAGCCTGCGTCACGAAGCTCGGGCAAAATCCCTTCAGGCAGGACAGATCGACATTGCAGCTTGTGGGATTGATCCGCCGTTTGCGGCCGAGTTCAGTCTCCACCGGCTCGATCGCGATACACGCGGATTGAACCGAACAGTCGCCGCAGTTCTCACAAACGGACTCGTTGATGACGACATGGCGCGCCGGCTGCACCATCGAGCCCCGCTTGCGGCGGCGGCGCTTTTCGGTCGCGCACACCTGATCGTAGATCAGCACGGACGGGCCTTCGAAATCGCGCAACGATTTCTGCACCGCGTCCAGTTCTTCCCGAGTATGCCGCGTCACACCGGGAGGCAGCGCCGACGTCGGCGGCAGCCGGTCCTCTTCGTCGGCCACCACGGCGATGCGCTTGACGCCCTCCGCCGCGAGTTGCGCCGCGATCATCGGGACGGTCGGCTGGCCCTCGGTCGGCTGACCGCCGGTCATCGCGACGGCGTCGTTGAACAGCAGCTTATAGGTAATACGGGTTTTCGCGGCGACCGCCTGACGGATCGCCAGACTGCCGGAGTGCTGGTAGGTGCCGTCGCCGAGATTGGCGAACATATGCTTGACGTCGGTGAAGCTGGACAGGCCGACGAAGGGTGCGCCCTCACCGCCCATATGGGTGAAAGTGCGGGTATGCGGGCCGTCATCCATCGCCATGAAGTGGCAGCCGATGCCGGCGCTGGCAAAACTGCCGTCGGGCAGTTTGGTCGATGTCGCATGCGGGCAGCCGGCACAGAACGCGGGCGCGCGGCGCAGCAATCCATCCGGCCGATTGACCGCGATGGGCGCGGGCGGCGCCGGCAGGTTCAACCCGGCCTGCCCCAGGAACGTCGCCAACCCGGCGGCAACGCTTTCCGGCGACAGCTCCATCAGCGGCGACAGCAACGCCTGCCCGTTCGGCATCGTCTTGCCGCTGATATCGGGGCGCTCATCGGCCGGCAGGTGATACAGCGCATCGCGGATCTGGCTTTCCACGAAGCTGCGCTTTTCCTCGATCACCAGGATCGAACGCTTGCCGTGCGCGAATTCGCGCAGCCCTTCGGCCTCCAGCGGCCAGGTCATGCCGATTTTGTAAATCGCGATCTGCGGATGCTGATCCAGGCCGAGCCGCCGCAGCGCATGCAGAGCGTCCTCGTGCGCCTTACCGACGGTCACCAGCCCAATGCTGGCATCGGCCGACCCGCTGATCAGCCGGTCGATTCGGTTGGCGCGCGCCCAGGCCAGCACGGCGGGCATCCGCTCGGCCAGCATACGGCGTTCGAGTTCGGCGCGATCGGCCGGGAAATGCAGTGTGTGATCGAAGTTCAGCCCGTGCGGCGGCAGGGCGATATCCGGCGTGATAAAAATGCGGTCCGACGGCACAATGGCGGTGGAGGCCTGCTCCATCGTCTCGGCCGTGGTCTTCATGGCGACCCAGACGCCGGTAAACCGCGACATGGCCCAACCGGCCAGGCCCAGGTCGATAACATCCTGGACAGAAGCCGGGTTCAGGACCGGCATAAAGCAATTCTGAAAGACATATTCAGTTTGATGTGGATAGGTTGATGAGTGCGCGCCGTGATCATCCCCTGACACCGCAAGGATACCGCCGTGCTTATGCGTCCCGCCCATATTCGCGCAATGAAACGCATCGCCCGCTCGGTCCACGCCGGGGCCCTTGCCGTACCACATGCCGTACACGCCATCGACGCGTTTGCCGGGGAACGCATCGATTTCCTGCGTGCCGTACAGCATCGTGGCGGCAAGGTCCTCGTTCACGCCCGGCTCAAACCGGATGTCGTGCGCCGCCATCAGCTTCTTCTGGACCCACAGCTCGCGGTCCAGGCCGCCGAGCGGGGACCCGCGGTAGCCGGACACCAGCGCGGCGGTGTTGAGACCGGCGATCTGGTCCAGACGGCGTTGCTCCAGCAGCAGCCGCAGCAGGGCTTGGATGCCCGTGAGCAAGACCGGCCGGTCAAGCTCCGAAAAGCGCGATTCCAGGGTCGTGCCGGAGGGGGCGATACCGATATCCATGGGCGTTTGTCCCTTCAGGGGTTCTGCATACTACATAGTAGATTTGGCGCCGTAGGAAAGGTTGGCATAGTGGGCATCGGTGCGGGGTCATTTTAGCAGGATCTGCTAAAATGCCGCGCCGCAACGAAGGATGCGTCAATGGAGTTGGATCGGCTGGACCTCGCGATCCTGGATCACCTGCAGGCCAATGGCCGGGCAACGGCTCAGGAACTGGGGGATGCGGCGCATTTGTCGGCCTCACCTGCCAACCGGCGGCAGAAGCTGCTGGAGGAAGGCGGCGTCATCAAACGCTACGTGGCGCTGCTGGACCAGGACAAGGTCGGGCTGGCGGTGAACGTGTTCGTCACGGTGAAACTGGCGAACCACAAGGACGAAACGCTGCGCGGGTTTGAGCGCGCGATCGAGGCGTGTCCGGAGGTGATGGAGATGTACGAGATGACCGGCGCGACCGACTTTTTGCTGCGAGTCGTGGCGTCGGATGTCGCGGCGTATGAGGCGTTCTTGCGCGGGCGGCTGACGCATATCGCCGGCGTGCAGTCGTTCGAGTCGGCGCTGGCGTTGAAGCGGGTGGTGTACCGGACGAATTTGCCGCTGCGGCAGGGTGGGCGGTGAACGTTCGGGTTGATGGAACTGGAACGCAGCGATCGGCCCGGGAGACGATACTTGTGGTGGCGCGCTAATGATGAGCGGCCTGTCGCGCAACAGATTGGATCGAAGTCAGCATGCGGCCCTGAAAGCTTAGAGCGTAAGTGCCGACTGCACGGTGCGACGCAGCGCCGGGAGAACATGCGAATCAAACCAGGGATTGCGGCGCATCCACCCGGTGCTACGCCAACTCGGATGCGGCAGGGGAAAGTGGTTCGGCCCATAAGCCGCGAAGGCGCGCACCCTCTCGGTCATCGTCGGCTTTCCTTGATTCGGCAGGTAGTGATTTTGCGCGTGTATTCCAACGAGCAACGTTAATTGCACGGCAGGCAATAGCGGCAGCAGACGCGCATGCCAAAGCGGCGCGCATTCGGGTCGCGGCGGCCGATCAGCACCGTTTGCGGCGCCGGGATAGCAAAATCCGATCGGAATGAGGGCAACGATCGAGGGGTCATAGAACGTCGCACAGTCCAGTCCCAGCCACGCGCGCAAACGATCGCCGCTCTGGTCGTGCCATGGCACGCCGCTCTCATGCACACGCGAGCCAGGCGCCTGCCCAATGATGACAAGACGCGCCTCGGGCGCGGCCTGTACAACCGGGCGCGGCGGATGGGGCAGATGGGCCGTGCAGACCGCACAACGCCTGATGTCGGCCAGTAAAGAGTCGAGTGAAACCGTCATGTATTGGGTCTCTCTGCGTTGCCGTTCAATTGTCTGGAACAGGGTCCGTTCTCATGCGCACGGCGGCCGAGACGACCCTCGGCCACCGTGTCGTTGCGTGCATCAACGACTCAGGCGTTTGCCAGGCCAATCACGCGGCTTTCATGCTCAGGCGCGTTTAGTACAAAGGTGACGAGGAGCACGGCGGCGCCATTCGCCAGGTAATACCAGGCTTCGAGCCCGCTAAAGCCGAGCACGAAGGGCACAACCACGAAAACGAAGCCGACGAGGCGGTCGACGGCAACGTGCAACCAGTAGGGCACCACGCGGATGACGCCGGTCTTGTGATTGGTGAAGAAGGTCAGGATAAAGGCGACAACACCAGTCACCACGGAAATCCACAGCGCCAGCGGATTGGCGTAACCAAACCCGAGGATGAAAGGCGTGGCCATCAGGCTCAGCGCGACGGGGTAGTCCAGCCATGCATGGACTGTTGTCGTAACAAAACGGATATTCACGACATTTGTTTCCTTTAGATGGGAGTATGCGACGATCGCGGCCTGCGGGTGCGGTTCATAGCCAGCCGAAGCGCACGGCGCCGGGAGATCGAGCGCCGTGCGCGGGAGGTCAGGCGGCGGCGTGCAGCGCGACATTGACCTTCGGGAAGTCAATATCGGTGTGCGCGACGTTGTTGGTGTAGTTGGTCAGCACATTGATTGCGACGTTGGCAATCACCTCAACGATACGGGCATCGTCCAGACCTGCCAGGCGCGCGGCGGCGATATCGGCATCGGTGACCTGGCCGCGGGTTTCGACCACTCGGCTGGCGAACGAGGCGACAGCGTTGTCTATGACGGAATCGGCCTTACCCTCACGGGCGTTACGGATGCCTTCGGCGGATAGGCCGGCGCCCTTGCCCATCAGCGTGTGCGCCGAGAGACAGTAGCCGCACGCGTTGGCTTGTCCGACCGTTAACGAAATAATCTCGCGCTGCGCCGGGGTCAGCATGCCTTTGCCGAGCGCGTCGGCGAACGCAAGATAGCCGTCCAATACCGCGGACGATCGCGCGAAGGTTGTAAACAGATTTGGCACCATACCGATCTTGGCCTTGACGGCCGAAAGAGTGGCCTGCACGCCGGCGCTGGCTTTGGCAGTGTCGATTGGAGCAATACGGGGCATGGAAGCGATCCTTGTGTTGGTTGTGCGGGCTGCACAAACACGGTATGGAGGATTATAAATCACGTTTGGTGCTGAATACGTTGCCGATCGTCCCGATGGATCCCTTCGCTGCCCTGTTCGCCCACGTCACGCCGAGAGCTCGGACATTTTTCGCCGGCAATCTTTGCCAGACGATACAGTTCAGCGGTGCGGGCCATTTGCATCTTCTCAAGCGGGGCGATCTGACGTTGACTCAGGCAGGCGAGGCCGACATCGAGATCAATGAGCCAGCGCTATTGTTGTCCCCGCGTGGCCGAGACCACGGTTTCGTCGTTGATCCGGAGAGCGGCGCCGATCTGGTCTGCGCGACCGTCGAACTCGGCGGCGACCAGGGCAATCCGATCGGCCAGGGCCTGCCAGAACTCATCGTGCTGCCGCTGGCCGAACATTCGGCGCTGGCGCCGGTGTGCGATCTGTTGGTCGGAGAAGCGTTCTCCGGTGGCGGCGGGCGCGATGCAGCACTCGATCGGCTGTTCGACTATCTACTGATTTTGATCGTGCGTCACGTCGTCGCCAGCGGCCGGGTCAATACTGGCGTGCTCGCCGGGCTTGCGGACACGCGCCTCGCCAAGGCGCTGACAGCAATGCACGAGGCGCCGAAGACGCAATGGACGCTGGATAGTCTTGCTGAAATCGCAGGCATGTCGAGAACACGCTTTGCTGAACATTTTCGCACGCATGTCGGCCGGACGCCTATCGATTACCTCACAATTTGGCGCATGACCGTCGCACGCCAACTTCTCGCCCGCGGCAAGCCAGTCAAGAGCGTGGCGCTACAGGTGGGCTACGAGAGCGCGGCAGCGTTCTCCCGCGTGTTCAGTCGGGTGACCGGACAGCCGCCACGCGCGTTTGATGCCCTGCCTGACCGGGGCGCACCTGGACGCTAGAAGTCGCCGCTCTTTACACACTTTACAATTTGTAAAACCTCACCGCAAACCATTTTACAACTTTTCGACGTTTGTGTGGTTTTTTACAGTGACTTCGCAGATGCAGCATCCTACATCCGTCCGGCGCTCTTGCAGCGGTTCAATGCGAAGGACAGACACCATGGAAAATCCGAATTACGCCCCAGACGGCCTGGGTGGCGGTGGCTCCGAACCTTTCGGCCGTCGCTCGTCCTATGACGATCACACCGCCAAGATGGCGCAGCTCATCGAGAGCAAGGGCGGCACCTGGGACGGCATCAACCCCGAGTCCGTAGCGCGCATGCGCCTGCAGAACCGATTCCAGACCGGCCTGGATATCGCCCGCTACACCGCCGCGATCATGCGCGCTGACATGGCCGCCTATGACGCCAACCCGGCCGATTACACCCAGTCGCTCGGCGCCTGGCACGGTTTCGTCGCGCAGCAGCAGATCATCGCGGTGAAGAAGCATTTCGGCACCACCAAGCGCCGCTACATCTACCTGTCCGGCTGGATGGTTGCCGCCCTGCGCTCTGAGTTCGGCCCGCTGCCCGACCAGTCCATGCACGAGAAGACCACGGTTCCCGATCTGATCCGTGAGATCTATACGTTCCTGCGCCAGGCCGACTCCCGCGAACTCAGCAACATGTATCGCGAAATCGACGCGGCCCGTGCGGCCGGCGACAGCGCGAAAGAGAACGAGCTGCTGAACCGCGTGGAAAACTATGAAACCCATGTCGTGCCCATCATCGCCGACATCGACGCCGGTTTCGGTAACGCCGAAGCCACCTACCTGCTCGCGAAGAAGATGATCGAGGCCGGCGCCTGCGCGCTGCAAATCGAGAACCAGGTGTCCGACGAAAAGCAGTGCGGCCATCAGGACGGCAAGGTCACCGTACCGCATGAGGACTTCATCGCGAAGGTCCGCGCCGTGCGTTACGCCTTCCTGGAACTGGGCGTCGAAGACGGCGTCATTGTTACCCGCACCGACTCGCTGGGCGCTGGCCTGACCAAGCAGATCGCCGTCAGCCACACCCCGGGCGATTTAGGCGACCAATACAACTCGTTCCTGGATTGTGAGGAAATCACCGCCGAGAACGCCCGCAACGGCGACGTCATCATCAACCGTGACGGCAAGCTGCTGCGTCCGAAGCGCCTGCCCAGCAACCTGTTCCAGTTCCGTGCCGGAACCGGCGCCGATCGTTGCGTGCTGGATGCCATCACCTCGTTGCAAAACGGTGCCGATCTGCTGTGGATCGAAACCGAGAAGCCCAACGTGGCGCAGATCGCCAGCATGATGGACCGGGTTCGTGAAGTCATTCCGAATGCGAAGCTGGCCTACAACAACTCGCCGTCGTTCAACTGGACGCTGGCCTTCCGCCAGCAGGTGTTCGACACTTGGTCTGCCGAAGGGAAGAACTCGGTCGCCGAATACGACCGTGCGAAGCTGATGAGCGTGGATTACGACACCTCCGCCCTGGCGATCGAGGCCGACGAGCTGATCCGCACCTTCCAGGCGGAATCCGCGAAGCGCGCCGGCATCTTCCATCACCTGATCACGCTGCCGACGTACCACACCGAAGCGCTGTCCGCGAATAACCTGTCGAAGGAATATTTCGGCAGCCAGGGCATGCTGGGCTACGTGCTGAACGTGCAGCGCCAGGAACTGCGCCAGGGTATCGCCTGCGTCCGCCACCAGAACATGGCGGGTTCGGACATCGGCGACGACCACAAGGAATACTTTGCTGGTGAAGCGGCCCTGAAGGCCGGCGGCGTCCACAACACCATGAACCAGTTCGCCTAAAGAACCGGTTTTTCGAGAATAGCGGAACGGCCCGGGGCATTGCTCCGGGCCGTTTTCGTTTTGACTGTTATTCCGAATCTCGCCTCCGCACGTCATGGCTCGGATCGTCCGTGCCGAGACGTGACAGACGAGCGTCGGTCTCAATCCGGCTGGGTATTGACGTCAGAGTTTCGTGGATGCGCGGGCCAACAGCTTCCACTGCGTGCCTTGCTTCTGCCAGATCATCAGAATTGCCAGATTGGCCTGGCTTTTCTTATCCCCGGTTTGATTTTCGCCCACGAAATGGAACCGCACGATTGCCGCCGAACCGACGACGCGCACCGAGATATCGTCATAGGTCAGCGACAGCCATTTCGTGGTCGGTTTTGTGGCGTTGGCGATAAACGTCGCCTTATCTTCAACATGCGCATCGGAATGGCTGTAACTCAATTGCGGTGCGCAGAGTTTGTCGAGCGCCTTGGCATCGCCCGCGAACAAGGCGTCACGATGCGCCTGCGTATTTTTGAGGACCTGCGCCTCGTCCGAGGTCGCCGCCGACGCAGCAGTCCCGGCCAGGGCCAGGCCAACCACCATCGCTGCCCCCGCCAAATGGCGGCGGTTCATATTTATGTTCATGGTTTCCCCCCGTTATTTTATCAATCTTTGTAGTCAGGCTCTTTCTTATCCAGCAGACGCTTCAGGGCGGCGAAGTGCCAGACATGGTTCGGCTTGCCGCCGTACTGATAGGAGTTCTGCCGGAACTCCTGCATCGTGTGATCGACGACGTCCTGCGGCAGATGCTTCAGCGGACGGCCGGTCCACATGGCGTAAAGCTGCACCTGCGCGACGCGCTCCACATAATACAGCCGGTCATACGCCTCCGAGACCGACTGGCCGACGGTGGCGACGCCGTGGTTGGCCATCATCAGCACGGTCTTGTCACCGAGCACCTCGGCCAGACGCGCGCCTTCGGCCGGATCGAACGCCGGGCCGGTGTAGATTTCGTCATAGGCGGTGTGGACCAGGGTGCCGAGTTCGGTCTGGCCGATCGGCAGGATGCTTTGGTCTTCAAGCCGAGCCAGCGCGCTGGCGAACGGCATGTGGGTATGGAAGACGGCCGCGGCCTTGGCGCTGAGGCGATGGATCGGGGCGTGAATGCAGTAGGCGGAGCGTTCGATCTCGCCTTCACCGGACAGCCGCTCACCATCATAGCTGATTTCCATGAAGCAGCTTGCGGTGACTTCCGACCAGTGGGTGCCGAACGGAATCTGATAATAGCTGTTGCCGGTGCCGGGCACGCGGAGGGTGAAATGGTTGAAAATCCCCTCGTTGAAGCCGTGCATGACCGCCAGACGGTGCGCGGCGGCCAGGTCCACGCGCGCCTGCCAACGGGCGTCGGACAGGCTGAGTTCGGCGGTTTCGAGTGACTCCAACGGCATCGCGGGCGCTCCTTGTTGTGAAACTGGCGGCGATGATTGGTCCGGATCGGCGCGCGGTCAAGTTAATGGCGCCGAGGTGGTCGCGCGGGATGCCTACGCCGGGAAGCTCAGCCCCTGATAAAGGTCCGCCAGCGGCATGGAGATGTCGAGACCCGGCAGCACCAGCGTCCCGCCCATCTGTGCGCTGACGATCCAGGGACCGATGCGCGACGTCCACTCCGACATCGATCCGGGCCATTCGTCCGAGCAGGCCGGTTTCGTACGAACACCATGGACCCTCATGTGCGGCCCATTTTACCAGTCTGACGGTACCATGTCATCCGGGCGCGGTGGTTCGCCACCGGTCTGCGCCGGGAAACGATCGAACGCCCGCATATCGGCGCGCTTTCGGCGAGCCGCGAAATACTGGTTTGTCGTCAGCGCGGCGATCTTCTCCATCGCAGCGTCGTGTTCGGCGCATCGCTCGGCATTAATCATCACTGAACGGGAAAGATCGAGCGCGTCATTTCCGACGGTCGCCATGGAATTCACCTCAACAGTTCGCCCGGCCGGCAAATATCGATCTCCAAAGGAATAGCGCGATTATCAACCGGACGATAGTCAGCGCCGTTGAAAGTGACCAGTGCATCGGCCTGGCTGTTAATGGCTGCCTCCATGAACATCTCATCGGCGCCGTGCACCCCACAGCGCGGAATTTCACAACTCGGAGAGATGTCAATTGTGATTCCGCCGACTCGGGTCTGTTAACCAATTAGCAATAACATCGACTTACAAACAAACGGGCCAACCACGGTTTGGAGTTTGCATCCCATGCTGCACGACACTGTCACATCGGTCTCCCGCTACACCGGAAGTCTTGTCCGCACCATTCTGGTGGTTGAGGACGAAGAGCTGATTCGGATGTTTCTGACGGAATTTCTACAGGACTCCGGCTATCACGTCTTGGAAGCAGAGAATGCGGCACAGGCCAAGCGCATTTTGCTGGAGCAGACCGTCGATTTGGTCTTCAGCGACGTCAATATGCCCGGCCAGGAGACCGGCTTTGATCTGGAAAAATGGGTTCGCCTGCATTACCCCGATACCAAAGTGCTGCTGACCTCGGGATATCCGCATGGACCGGAAAGCACTATGGCGTTACTGGAACCTCTGCTGCCGAAGCCTTATACCTGCGCCACGGCACTACGCCGTATTCAGGCGCTCTCGGAAGGGAAACCGGCCAATTCTATCATGTGACGGTCCAGTATAGACCCGACTGTCGGCTAAGACGCCAGCGCCGCGACCACGTCAGGCAGTAATCCCCGATCGCCCACAGCTATAATGCGGCCATCACCGTCAACACGCGGAGGATTGCCTTGCCAGTCCGTTACCAGTCCGCCAGCCCCATGGATCACCGGCAGCAATGCAGCCCAGTCCCATGGCTTAAGGTCGCACTCCACGATCACGTCGATCTGGCCGAGTGCCAGCAGGCCGTAGGCATAGCAATCGCCGCCCCAATAGGTCCGCCGCACCTGTGCGGCGACCTTTTGCCAACGCGGCGCGTCGTCCCCCAGCATCTCAGGGCTGGTGCAGGACAGTTCGGCCAGACTTAACGACGGGCAGGCCCGGGTCCCGACTCGGCCACCGATCAATCCGGAAAAAGACGTCGGGCGGCCGGCGGCGCCGATCCAGCGCTCCAAGGTCACGGGTTGGTCGATAATCCCGACCAGCGGTTCATCGCCGTCCAGCAACGCGACCAGCGTGCCGAATGTCGGACGTCCGGTGATGAAGGCTCTGGTGCCGTCGATCGGGTCCAGAACCCAGCGCAATTGTGCCTCGGGGCGCTCCAGGCCGAATTCCTCGCCAAGGATGCCGCATTCGGGACAAAGCTGATTCAGCACCGCCCGCATCGCCAGTTCGGCGTTACGGTCGGCGATGGTGACGGGGGATTGGTCGGATTTCAGGTCGGCCGCCACAGAGCCGCGAAAAAACGGCCGGATGACCTGTCCGGCCGCGTCGGCGGCGGCCACTGCCGCCGCCACATAGTGATCGAGATTGGTAATCAGTTTGCTGGCAGCGGAACGGGGGTGTGCGACAGGCTGCGCAGGTAGGCGATCACGTCGGCCCGCTGCTGGTCGTTGTTGATCCCCGCGAAGGCCATCCGTGTGCCGGGAACAAACGAGGCCGGCTTATGCAGCCACTCGTTCAATTCGGCGAAGGTCCACGATCCGGTCTTCGCCTTCATGCCGGCGGAGTAGTTGAAGCCGTCCATGTGGCCGTGCGCGCCGCCAACGACACCATATAGGTTCGGACCGACGCCGGCTTTGCCGCCTTCGGCAACCGTGTGGCATGACGTGCACAGCTTCTTGACAGTCGCCTCGCCGGTCGCGACGTCGGCCTTGGCCAACAGCGGCCCGATCGGCGGCAGCACTTCCGGCTTCGCGGCACCCGAGGCGGCCTCGGCTACCGGAGCGCCCTGAATGGCGATCGCCGTCTTTTCCAGGCGTGTCTCGGTCACAAGATGCATGCCGATCAGACCGGTGAGAAAGAACATGATACCGGCGACCAAAATCGCGGCCATGCCCTTGTTGATTTCCATGCTGTCCATGCAGCCAAGCTTCCTGATCGAATAGGGCGCCGATGCCCTGTTGGAGTAACGCCAGCAACACACCGACCCGCCGTTGCACGGCGACAGGCGCATCCTTAAGCTGGCCGCACCATAGGGAAACGAATACGCCTCTTCAACCCACCTACCGGCCGCCAGCGACGGTTTCATACCGCCGCTGTACATTCGGCCCTATTTGCAGGACACCCCCACCCTTGAACCCTATCGTCGTGATCCCCGCCCGCATGGCCTCGACTCGCCTGCCCGGCAAACCGCTGGCCGATATCAACGGCCGGTCGATGATCCTGCATATGCTGGACCGCGGCCGCGAAGCCGACATTGGCCCGGTCGCGGTCGCCTGCGGCGACCCCGAAATCGCCGAAGCCGTGCGCGCCGCGGGCGGCCGAGCAGTGCTGACCGATCCCGGCCTGCCGTCCGGTTCGGACCGGGTGCATGCGGCGCTGGCTGAACTGGACCCGGATCGCCGGCACGACGTGGTGGTGAACCTGCAAGGCGATTTTCCGACGCTGGACCCGGAAGGCCTGCGCCTGGTTATCACCCCGCTGCACGATCCGAACGTGGATATCGGCACCCTGGTCGTGCCGATTCGCGACGAAATCGAGGCGACCACGGTATCGTTCGTCAAAGCCGCCTGTGCCTTCGCACCGGGTCAAACCATCGCGCCCGCGCTGTATTTCTCCCGCCAGTCGATCCCCTGGGGTCTGGGGCCGCGCTGGCACCATGTCGGCATTTACGCCTACCGTCGGGCCGTGCTCGATCGCTACGTCTCGCTGCCGCCAAGCCCGCTGGAGGTGCGAGAAAGTCTGGAACAATTGCGCGCGTTGGAGAATGGGATGCGGATCGCCTGCGTACGGATGGAACACGGCCCGTTCGGGGTCGATACCGCCGAGGACCTGGAACGCGCCCGCGCGCTGTTGGTCCGATCATGACCGGAGCGATCTCCTTCCAGGGTGTGCCCGGGGCGTACTCCGATCTGGCCTGTCGCAACGCATACCCGAATATGAAGACGCTGCCCTGTCCGTCATTCGAGGACGCCATCGACGCCGTCCGCGATGGCAAGGCGACACTCGGCATGCTGCCCTGCGAGAACAGCCTGGCCGGCCGGGTGTCCGACATTCACCACTTGCTGCCCGACTCCGGCCTGTACATCATCGGCGAGCAATTCCAACGCGTTGAGCACTGTCTGCTCGGTATCAAAGGCGCCACCATCGCGGATATCAAACGCGCGCATTCTCATACCGTCGCACTCGGTCAGGTGCGGCGCATCCTGGCTGATCTGAAGCTGGCACCGGTGGTGGAAGCCGATACCGCCGGCGCTGCACAATTGGTCGCCGAATGGGGCCGCAAGGAAGAAGGTGCGATCGCGTCGTCGCTGGCAGCGGAGATCTATGGCCTGGAGATCCTGCGTTCGAACGTAGAGGACGCCGCCCACAACACGACTCGCTTTTATGTCGTCGCGCCGAAGCCGATGATCGTCGATCCCGCCACACCCAATCTGATGACCACCTTCGTCTTCCGCGTCCGCAACGTGCCGGCCGCGCTGTACAAAGCGCTGGGCGGGTTTGCGACCAATGGCGTGAACATGACCAAGCTGGAAAGCTACATGATGGGGGGCGAGTTCGCCGCGACGCAGTTTCTGTGCGACGTCGATGGCCATCCCGAACAGCCCGGATTGCGCCGCGCGCTGGAGGAACTGTCGTTCTTCTCCACTGAAGTGCGGGTACTTGGGGTTTATCCCATGGCGGCGTTCCGTTTGGCTCAAGGGGCGGGCAACTGATGGACGACATTCTCGTCGAACCGCGTGACGGCTGGTGGAAGCTGACACTCAATCGGCCGGCCAAACTGAATGCCATCAACATCCCCATGCTGGATCAGCTTCTGGCCGCGCTCGATGCCGCCGAGGCGGATCAGACCTGCCGGGCGCTGGTGCTGACCGGAGCGGGGCGCGGGTTTTGCGCGGGACAGGAACTGGGGGCGGACGTGACCCCTGGCCCCAACGGACCGCCTGATCTGCAGGCGCTGGCCGATCGCCATCACCATGAGGTCGTGCGGCGGCTGCGCGCGTCCCGGCTACCGGTGATCTGTTCGGTCAACGGGGTGGCCGCCGGCGCGGGCGCCAGTTTCGCGTTGGCCGGAGATATCGTCGTGGCAGGCCGCTCCGCGACGTTTGTGCAGGCGTTCATCCGCATCGGCCTGGTGCCGGACAGCGGTGCAAGCTTCTTCCTGACCCATCTGGTCGGTGACGCTCGCGCCAGGGGTTTGGCGATGCTGGGCGATGCCATCGACGCCGACACCGCCGAACGCTGGGGCATGATCTGGAAGTCGGTGGACGACTCGGCATTGGAAGCGGAAACCGAGGCGTTGGCGGTTCGTCTGTCCAAGGCACCGGCCGAGGCGCTGGCCGCGATCAAGGTCATGTTCGCCGGGGCAGCGACGAACACGCTGCATGCGCAACTCGATCTGGAGGCGAGGCTACAAGGTGATGCCGGCCGGTCGGCTGACTTCGCGGAGGGCGTACGAGCCTTCCAGGAAAAGCGCGCGCCGAAGTTTGGCGGACAGACCAGGGCATCGGTATAATCGGCCACGGTATACTCATAAGTATGGCCCTGCGGAGACACGGGCTGATCAGTACGGCGGATAGGCAGGCGCGTAGCCGGGATTGTGGGTGTAATCGCGTGGTGCCGGCGGCTCCGCCGGCGCCGAAAACGAGTCGAAAAATTGATCCATCTGGCGGATCGGAAAAGTCTGGTTAACCGGGGCGTTCGGATCAGACGTGCAGCCGGCCACACCCAGCACCACAATCATCCGGCCAATGGTTCGGCGTCCGCTCATACCATCCTCCTCCATTCCATTCCGGTTGGTGCGGGGCTTGAATGACGTCCAACCCCGAAATGCACCGCCACTGTTAACCATCCGTTCGGCGGCGCGTTCCAAACCCGTTCGCCAAAAGGCGTTGCCGAACCAGACACCGACTTTGCGGTGCTTGATTTCGACGCGTTGCCGGATTGGGTGCTCCGCGGGTCCGGCGTCCCTGCCCTGAACCTTGCCCCCGATTGCCGGGCGTGCTTGGAATCCCTCGGTGACGTGGTAACGCGCTCATCGGGTCGCGGGGGAAACAATGAAGATCACACAGGTCGAAACGCTTCAGGCCGACGCCGGTTGGCGCATGTTCTCGTTCCTGAAAATTACCACCAGCGACGGCATTATCGGCTGGTCGGAGTTCAACGAAAGCTTTGGCAGTTCCGGCCTGTCTGACGTGATCAAAGGCCTGGCGCCGGTCCTGATCGGCCGCGATCCGCGCCGGTGGGAGCAAGTGACCCAGCACCTGCACGTGATGACCCGGCAATCGCGCGGCGGCCTGAACCAACAGGCGATCGCGGCGATCGAGAACGCTTTGCTGGACGTGACCGGCAAGGCGTATGGCGTGTCGGTGGCGGCGCTGTTCGGCGGCCCGATCCGCGAGCGTATCCCGGTGTATTGGTCGCACTTCGGCACCTATCGCGTCCGCAACGCGGCCCTGATGGGCGTCCCGGAACTGCGCAACTACGACGATCTGGCGCGACACGCTGTCGAAGTCCGCGACCTGGGGTTCCGAGCGCTGAAGACGAATATTCTTCCGTTCGCGGACGGAAGCCTGTCGTCGTATGTCCCCGGCTTCGGACGCACCGCGGGCTGGCCGGAACTGAACTGGGACAACACATTGGCGCGTGGCGTCACGGACCAGTTGATGGCGATCCGCGACGCCGTCGGTCCCGACATGGGCATCCATCTGGACCTGAATTTCAACTTCAAGACCGAGGGCTACAAACGGCTCGCGGACGCCGTCGCGCCGGCCGGACTGACGTGGCTGGAAATCGATACGCATGACGCACCCGCCCTGGCGGAGATCAAGCGATCCGCCCCCTGCCCCATCGCGTCCTGCGAGACGCTGCACGGACGGCGGGAGTTCAAACCGTTCCTCGATCATTACGCAACCGACGTTGCCATCGTCGATGTCATCTGGAACGGGCTGGGCGAGTCCGCGAAGATCGCCTCCATGGCTGATGTGTACGAAGTCAACGTCGCCCCGCACAATTTCTACGGTCACCTGTGCAGTGCCATCAGCGCCACCTTCAGCGCCATCGTGCCGAATTTCCGCGTCATGGAGATCGACATCGACAGCGCCCCGTGGCGGGACGAATTCTATACCGTCGTTCCGACAATCGAAAACGGCGCGTTCATCCTGCCCTTGGGCCCCGGCTGGGGCATAGACGTGAACGAAAAAGCCGTTCGCGCCCGTCCACCGAAGTAACAGACATGCCCCGTCAGCAGCGGACGGGCGTGAAACAGAAACGTCTAAAACGGAGAAAAACATTGGCGAAATTCAAGATCGCGACCCCGGCCGGGGCCAGCTTCACAACGGCTGGCGGCGGCTACGACTACGAGATGGGAGAGCTTGCAGGCATCGACGCGGAGATCGTCGAAGGGCCGGCGGATGAAGATGGTTTTATCAAATTCGCTCAGGATGCAGACGTTATCTACGGCAAGGGCATGAAATTCACCACCAAAGTGGTGCAGAGCCTGCCGGAAAAATGCCGGGCGATCGTGTTGGGTAGCGTCGGCGTGGACAGCGTCGATGTGCTGGCGGCGACGGCGCGCGGCATGCCGGTGACCAACTGCCCCGATACATTCATTGAGGAAGTCGCCGATCATGCGATGATGCTGTTGCTGTCCTCGCACCGCCGCACGCTGGAACAAGACCGCATGGTCCGCGAAGGCCGCTGGCGCGAAGGCCGCCCGGCGCTGCTGCAGATTCCCCGCTTGATGGGCCAGACGCTGGGTCTGATCGCGTTCGGACACGTGGCCCGCGCGGTCGCCAAACGCGCCAAGCCGTTCGGCCTGCGGGTGATCGCCTATGACCCGTTCATCGAGGAACTGGTGATGGTAGAACATGGCGTGCTGCCGGTGACACTGGAAGACGTCCTGTCGCAATCGGACTTCATCTCGATGCACGCGCCCGCGACTCCCGAGGCGGAAGGCATGCTGATGGAGAAACATTTCCGTCAAATGAAGAAGACCGCCGTGTTCATCAACACCGGCCGCGGACCAACCGTGCAGGAATCGGCCCTGATCAAGGCGCTGTCCGAGGGCTGGATCGCCCATGCCGGACTCGACGTGCTGGAGATCGAGCCGCCGGGCAACAACAACCCCATCCTGGGCATGCCGAACGTCACCCTGTCCGCCCACACCGCGTCCGCGTCCGCTCGGTTTGATCCGGCTCGGAAACGACATGTCGGCCGGGAACTGGGGCTGATCCTGAGCGGCAAATGGCCGATGAGCTGCGTCAACCCGGCGGTCCTGATGACATCCAATCTGCGGCGCTGGCAGCCGATCTCGATGGAGCGTGGCCCGAACAGCTAACGGCGATGATGGCCGGGACCAGGGCGTCCCAGCCATGCCAGACCGCCCCCCGGTCTCTTCGATGGTCGTGACCAGCCCCAATTTTTCGTGTAAACGGCAGCAACGGTCGGGCGCGGCCGCTGGGACACGGTCGTAAAGGGGATGTTGCACATGGCAGAATCCACGGAGTCCGCCGAGGCCAGGATTGAACGGCTGGAGGACATGGTGTCGCATCTGCGTCATGACATCCGTGGTGCGATTTCGTCGACCTCGTTGATCGCGGATGTCCTGGCCGCGAATAGCGATCCGTTGGTGCAACGCGCGGGGCAAAGGATCGCCACGACCGTCGAACGGATTACGGCGCTGCTTGCCGCCACACAGGAACTCGTTCCGCCGCGCCGCCGATAGCCTGTCTTGGCCATACGCTTTCTCCGGCAATGGTGCTCACGCCCTTTGGCAGGGCTGCCCTTCGCGCCCTGACACTTGCCCAAAGCCGAACGGCTTCCTAAGTCGGGCGGCAACAGGCAAGGACTCTCCCTTATCATGATCCAGATTCGCCCCTTCGACTCGCTGGGTGCATTCCGCAATGAGTGGCTGAACGCCCACCACCACTTCAGCTTCGGGGGTTACCATGACCCCGAACGCATGGGCCTCGGCCGCTTGCGCGTGTGGAACGATGACGAGATCGCCCCCGGCACCGGTTTCGATCCGCACCCACACCGCGACATGGAAATCGTTACCTATATCCGCGAGGGCGCGATCACCCACCGTGACAACCTCGGCAACGAAGGCCGCACGGAAGCGGGCGACGTTCAGGTGATGCACGCCGGCACCGGGATCACCCATGCCGAATACAACATGGAGAAAACCCCCACCCGGCTGTTCCAGATTTGGATCATGCCGGATCGCCGCGGCGTGGCTCCGGGCTGGGGCACGAAGACTTTTCCGCGCGACAACAACGGTCTGTCGGTGCTGGCCAGTGGCCGCACGTCGGACGCGGGTTCCGACGCGCTGCCGCTGAATGCCGATGCCGCCGTGCTGGCGGGCACTTTGGCGGCTGGTCAGACGACCGAGCTGACGCTGGCACCCGGTCGGGCGGCGTACCTTGTCGCGGTCAACGGCTCCGTGACCGTGAATGGGATCGTGGCCAATGCGCGCGACGGGGTGGCGATTTCGGACGAGCGTTCCGTGACCATTACCGCGACCGGGGCGACCGAGATCGTGGTGGTGGACGTCGCCGCTTAGGCGACGCCCACAAACCAGCGAATCCAAACCCGTCGTCATCGCCCGGTTTGTCCGAGCCACATGTCGCGGCACCGTAGGGTCACGGGTGGCCCGGACGAGCCGTGCCATGACTATGTGGAAAAGGTGTCCACTGGGTGCGGTTATTTTTGAGGGTCGCCTTGGGCTCCGGACAACGTTCGTTCGCTTGCATCTTACCCCTCAGCCGGATCGCCGCCGCTTCGACCCGCCGCGCTTGCGCTTCCCCTGCCCCTTCCCGAACAATCCTGGCGGGCCGCCTGTCCCGAACGTTGCCATCAGTCTCGATCGCGTGCCCCCGCCGGGCGCGGCCGGCGGACCCGCCCGCAGCTCAGCCCCCACCCCATTCAACGCCTCGATCCACACCGCGTCGATCTCGCGCTGCTCGGACGAGACCGTCGCCGCGTCCGTCTCCAGCGTCGCCGCCACGGTCTGCATCGCATCGGCCCAATCCGTCCCGGTCAGCCCGCCGGTCACCGGAGCCTCCGTCACCGGCGCGGCCCCGCCATCGACGTCCGCCTTCGCGCCAACGCCGCCCACCCGCTCGCAAGCCCGGCCCGTCTCCAACAGCCGCCGGCACGCGCACGACGACCGGTTCAGCCCGTTCGCGTTGCTCCGCAGCCGCAGTTTCAGCGGCACCGGCACATCCGCCGGCATCGATAATCGCAGCGTATCCAGCGCCGCCACCGCGAACCCCACGATCTGCCCGATCGTCAGCCATTCATCGCGCCCGCGCGTCCGGTACATCTCCACCGCCTCGCGCGCCGCCAGACGGGCCAGTGCCGCGTCAGCCAGGGTCGGCGCCATCATCGACGCCAGCATCGTCAGGACGAACGTCAGCAACGGACCGGACTGCGTGTCCTCGGCCGGGGATGGAAGAGCGCTCATGGCACCAGATCCCCGTCATGCAAGGGCCGGAACCGCGTGGGTTTCATGATCCCGTTGCGGCGGTTTTCCTCGCGCTCGCGCTGGTAAATCAGCCGCAGCCGCCGCTCGATATAGGCGGCCTGCGCCGGCGTCGGCTCCTCGGGGACGATGATACCGCCGCCCGGCAGGATGCCCTCGACGGTGCTGAGGTCGAGATCGTCCTCGGTGTCGAAATACGTCGCATCCAGAATCTCGTCGTCGCTGCCTTTGGACGGATCG
>Ga0316222_1000155_pt1 | contig 111335 bp, 106 predicted proteins | sample TBH18011metaG_FD_206008 | JGI IMG/M metagenome (GOLD analysis project Ga0316222, IMG submission 206008) | Freshwater microbial communities from Trout Bog Lake, Wisconsin, USA - TBH18011 | ecosystem: Environmental > Aquatic > Freshwater > Lake > Hypolimnion/Profundal zone | place: USA...
ATTTATGAGCTTTTGCTAAGCACCCCTTTGAAAGAAGGGCTGAGCAGCACCGAAGGTATCTCCCTCCTTTGGGTCCATTCCCCTTATTGATGAAGCGCATACCGTTTCCGCAATACCCGCACTTCAACAATCCGGAAAATAGATTCGAAACGCCGTTGCCTTTTCTCCCCCTGCCCGCAGTCCTTCTTGAAGACATACTTTCACTTGCTTTTGCAAATTCAGAATCACTTACAATTCTTGGATAATAATCGCAAATTACATCTCCAACCGGCACACGAATTCTCTTTCCAGTTTCATCATACTGCACGGTATGAGGTTGGAATTCACCAAGAAGGGAACGATTCGCTAGTATTTTTTTAACAGATGATTCTTGCCAATATTTTGCTCGCCCCCATGGCAATATCTTGTCATAATTCATTTTTTTGCAAATTGAAAATGCGCCATATCCATTATTACAAAGTGCAAATATATTACGCACAATCTTCACCCTATCGATATTTTTTTCAATTTTCCCATTTATATCAATGTATAACCAAGCAGGGACATTTTGCTTTTCGATCATTCCTGATCGTATTTTTTTTCTCTTTTCCTCCCAAGCCGCAGAGAGCCGTTCTGATTTTATTTTTGATTCATCATGCGCACGCATAAAGCTAACTATTGGAATGAGAAGTTCCATAGGATTTGCTGAAACAGATTCAGAAGAGTATATTTTTTTATCTGAAAGCGTAACAATATTTATTTTATGACTAATGATGTTTTGGAATAAAGCACTCGCCTTCAATATATTATCTCTGGTTAATCTATCCAGACTTTCTACAATCAAATAACTTCCGGCTTCAATTAACCCAGATTCACACGCATTAATAAACTCAGACAACGCTCCAAACTCTGAGTTTTTACTCTTAAAAGCGGAAATTCCTTTCTCGTCGATGTACTGAGCCAAATCCAAGCCATGCTCTCGGATATAATCGTCGGCGGCCTTCAATTGCCGTCGATAGGAGTCCCCTTTCAATTGCTCCGGCGTTGACATCCTGATGTATGAGTATGCTTTTGCCATTCAAATTCTGCCCTATCCTACCCCCAGTATAGCACCTATTTAAATGGCCACAACATGCTGATGGTCGGCCCGCCCGGCGCGGGCAAATCGCTGCTGGCGGCCTGCCTGCCCGGCATCCTGCCCGACCTCACTTCGGCCGAAGCGCTGGAGGTATCGATGATCGCCTCGGTCGCGGGCACCTTGGAGGGCGGACGGATCTCGCGCGAGCGGCCCTTCCGCGCCCCCCACCATTCGGCCAGCATGGCGGCGATGACCGGCGGCGGGCTGCGCGTCCGCCCCGGCGAGGTCAGCCTCGCGCATCTCGGCGTCTTGTTCCTCGACGAGCTGCCCGAATTCCAGCGCGCCGTCCTCGATTCGCTGCGCCAGCCGGTCGAGAGCGGCGAGGTCAGCGTTGCCCGCGCCAACGCCCATGTCACCTACCCGGCGCGGGTGCAGTTGATCGCCGCGATGAACCCCTGCCGCTGCGGGCACCTCGGCGACCCGGCGCTGGCGTGCAGCCGCGCCCCCAAATGCGCCGGCGATTACCAGACGCGCGTCTCCGGCCCCCTGCTCGACCGAATCGATCTGCATGTCGAGGTCGAGCCTGTGCCCCCCCGCGATATGGCGGACGCCGCGTCCGGCGAATCGTCCGCGCTGGTGGCGGCAAGGGTGGCGGCGGCGCGGGGCATCCAGACGGCGCGGCTGGCCGGCAGCAAAATGCGCTGCAACGCCGAACTCGATGGCGACGCGCTGGAAAGCTTCGCCACCCCCGACGGCGAAGGCCGCGAACTGCTGCTGCGCGCCGCCGAAGCGATGAAGCTGTCGGGGCGCGGCTATACGCGGATGCTGCGGGTGGCGCGCTCTATCGCCGATCTGGCGGGCGCGGACACCGTGGGCCGCGCGCATATCGCCGAGGCTCTGTCCTACCGCCGCCAAGCGCCGCGCGGTTAGCGGGGGTTGTTTTCGGGAGGAATTTACGCATAAGGCCGTGAATGTTTGGGATGATGAGATGCCTGTTCTGGCCGCATGAGCCACACCGCCGCCGCGTTCACAAGCTGGCGGGCGAGGTTTACGTCGGCTTTTGCACCCATTGCGGCGCGCCGATCCGCCGCCGCCACCGCAATGATTGGGTGCGCGACTGGAAACGCACCGTAATGCTGGAGGGCTTTCGCGGCACCATAACCGACAAGGGCGCCGAGGCGGATTTCACCGAGGATTAAGCCAGCAGGCCCCGCGCCCTCAGGTCCGCCTCCAGCGCATTCGCCGCGCCGGGTGTGCCCACCGGCCCCCCACCGTGCTGGAAATGATGCACCTGCCAGCCCAGCGCCGCCGCCGCCGCGATATTCGCCGGGTTATCGTCGATAAACAGCATCGCGCCGGGCGCATGGCCGAATCGCCGCGCCGCCAGATCAAAGATCGCAGCGTCGGGCTTCACCAGACATTCCGCCCCCGACACCACGATATCGCGCATGTGATCCAGCACCGGGAAGGTTGGGCGGAACATTGCCCAGCTATCCACGCCGAAATTGGTGATGGCATAGAGCGGCACGCCGCGCGCCGACAGGGCCTCGACCAGCGCGGCGGTGCCCGGAACGGGGCCGGGAACGGTTTCCAGCCAACGGGGGGCATAGGCGGCGATGAGATCGGCCTCGGCGGGGAACTCCGCGCTCCGCTCGGCGATCATCTGCGCCAGAGGGCGGCCGGTATCGTGCTGGAAATGCCATTGTTCGGTGACGACATGGGCCAAAAACCATGCCAGCCGATGGGGATCAGCGATCAGCTTTTCATACAGCGCACCGATTCGCCATTCGACCAGCACCCGGCCAATGTCGAATACGACAGCCTCAATGGGTGACGGGGTGCTGTCAGCAGCCATGCAACACCGCAATGCGCGTTGATTGGGTTGAAATTTCGTTCAGACCGAGTCGAAAATCGTGATTATCGAGCACCGGAGCGCGGCGGGCTTTTGGCCCGTGAGCACCGAAGCGCAGAAAATCGCGATTTGCAGGCCGGGCTGGGCGGAATTACAGCCCAATCAACCCTGGCGGGCTTTGAAGCGGCGATTGGTCTTGTTGATGACATAGGTGCGGCCACGGCGACGAATCACGCGGTTATCGCGGTGGCGGCCCTTGAGCGACTTGAGGCTGTTGCGAATCTTCATAAATTCCCCGTGCAGGCTGTGTGCCATGCGCAAAATTGAAGGTGGGCCGTTAGGGGGTGGGGCCGGCGAAGTCAAGGCTGGGGTGGTGGGGCCCCGCCATTTACGACGGATTATGGCTGGTATCGAAGCGCGCCTCGCCAATGTTCGCCGCATTCGCCTTCGCCCAGCGCCATACCGCCGACGCGGCGAGCAAACTAAGAAACGCCATGATAGCACTAGCCAAATTGGCACCATCCGCACGGAGCGCAAAGGCCGCCACGAGGCCGATGAGGAGAACAGCCCCGGCACCGCTCCATTGGGGCGAAAGCTCCGCACTGCCCCGAACCTCCGCGTTGTCAGGCTGCCGAACGAAAATGCACGCAAAATTCAGCAGGCAAAATATCAACGATACAGAATCGTCCACGCCATCAAGCTGCCTGGCAATTTCCGGCCTTGCATGCCGAATATATGCCATAAGCAACCACGCGCCCCACGCCAAAGCCGCGAGCCCCAGCACGACACGTTCGAGCAACACCCTAATGCGTTTCCAATCAATCATCCCGGCAGGCTAGCTCACCCTTACCGATCAGGCAATCCTACCCCCGGATCTCGCCCAGCTTGCGTTCCCACGCCAGCGCGTGGTTCACGATCACATCGAGGTCGGCGTATTTCGGCACCCAAGGAATCGTCGCCTTGATCCGCGCGTTGCCGGATATCAGCGAATCAGGGTCGCCGGCGCGGCGCGGGCCCAGAACGCGGGTGATCTGCATGTTGGTGACGCGGTCCACGGCGTCCAGCACCTCCATCACCGAGAAACCCCGGCCATAACCCGCATTCATCGTCAGCGAGCGTTTCGGCTCGGCCATCAGCGCCTCCAGCGCCAGAACATGCGCCGCCGCCAGATCGCTGACATGGATGTAATCGCGCACCCCCGTCCCGTCAGGCGTCGCATAGTCGGTGCCGAAGACGCCGACGCTGTCGCGCTTGCCCAAGGCCGCCTCGACCGCGACCTTGATCAGATGCGTCGCGCCGGCGGTGGACTGCCCGGTGCGCGCCTGCGGATCGGCGCCCGCGACGTTGAAATACCTCAGCGCGCAGTAATTCATCGCATGCGCCGCCGCGACATCCGCCAGCATGATCTCGCTCATCAGCTTCGACATGCCATAGGGGTTGATCGGCAGCTTGGGCGCATCCTCGGTCACGGGCGAGACCTCCGGGATGCCATAGGTCGCCGCCGTCGAGGAGAAGATGAAATGCGGCACCCCCGCCGCCACCGCGCTGGCGATGAGCGCGCGGGTTTTGGCGGTGTTGTTGTGGTAATATTTCAGCGGGTTCTCCACCGATTCGGGCACGATGATGCTGCCGGCGAAATGCATGATGGCACGCGTGTCCTGCTCGGCAAAGATGCGTGCCAGCAGGGCGGCGTCCTCGATATCGCCCTCGTACAGCGGCACGCCATCGGGGATGGCAAATTTGAAACCGGTGGTCAGGTTGTCGATCACCGCCACTGGCCAGCCAGCATCCTTCAGCGCCAACACCGCGTGGCTGCCGATATAGCCCGCGCCCCCCGTGACAAGGACCGGGACTTTTGCGAGCGGAGTGTGAAGGGCTGTCATGACTTTCGACTAGCACGGTTTTTCGCGCAGACAAGGCGCGTTCATCGCAGCGAAACTTTCGGGGGCCTAGCCAAGCTGGCTGAACGCCGCCAAAGGAACCCGCATGCGCAACCACACCCCAATTTTGGCCGCCTGCCTGCTGGGGTCCGCCCTGATCGCCGCCGCGCCGGCACAGGCACAACGCGGATATGGCGGCGGATATGGCGGCGGCTGGAACAGCGAGCCTTACGACAACGCCAGCCGCCAAGGCCCGGTCGAGGGCCATATCGATGTTTCGCGGTTTGTCGCGGACGGAGCGGACGCCCGGCTGGGCCATGGGCCGATGGCCGTCACCGCATCGCCGCAAACCCCGCCCTCGCCGGACGCCGACGCCCCCCCCAGCATCACCCCGCCAAGCATCACCCCGTCCAGCATCACCTCCGCACCCGGCAGCCCGTCCGCGCGCGAAGAGGCCACCTATCAGGCCGCCGTCGTCGATGCCTTGGCACGCGCTGGCTATGACACCACACAGGCCGCCCCCACTCTGGGCCAAGTGGCAGAGGTCCGCCTGACCCGCGAAATCGCCGCCTCCGCCGAAGCCCCCCACCGCCCCGTCAGCGGCGAGGCCAGCATGGGTGTCTCCAATCGCGGATCGGGCATGGGCTTGGCGCTGAACATCGACCTGTCGAAACCGCGCAAGGCACTGATCTCGACCCGCATCGAAGTGCGCATCCGCGACCGTGACACCGGCGCCGCCCTGTGGGAAGGCCGCGCCGAGATCATCACCCGAGAAGGCAATGACCGCTGGAACGACAACGCCATCGCCGACACGCTGACCAAGGCATTGTTCGCGGGCTTCCCTCAGGCGCGATAGAGGGTTATCCTGCGGCATGAGCAAACAAACCCCCGCCGCCATCCGTATCGACTCGCAATTCGACGCCGGCAATATCGAGGTGCTGAGCATCAATGGCACCACCGCGCGATTGGCGATCCGCCACGACGCCCATTCGCAATTTTTCCAATGGTTCCATTTTCGTGTGAGCGGTTGCGGGGGGCAGCAGATCACCCTGAAAATCACCGGACTGGAGGAATCCGCCTATCCCGGCGGCTGGCCCGATTACCGCGCCGTGGTCTCCGAAGACCGCAGCTTTTGGGGCCGCGCCGATACGCAATATGACCCCAAGGCCGAGGGCGGCACGCTGACCATCCGCTATGAACCCGCAGGCGACCTCGCGTGGTTCGCCTATTTCGCGCCCTATGCGATGGAGCGCCACCACGACCTGATCGCCCAAAACGCCGCCGAGCCAGGCGTCACCCACCGCACCTTGGGCACCAGCCTAGACGGGCAGGCGATCGATTGTCTGGAACTGGGCGAGGGCGAGACGCAGGTCTGGCTCTATGCCCGCCAACACCCCGGCGAGAGCATGGCCGAATGGTGGATGGAGGGGGCGCTCGCCTGCCTGACCGACCCCGCCGACCCGCATGCCCGCGTGCTGCGCCAAAAATGCCGGTTCCACATCGTGCCCAACGCCAACCCCGATGGGTCACGCCGGGGGCATCTGCGGACCAATGCGGCGGGGGTCAACCTCAACCGCGAATGGCACGAACCCAGCGCCGAACGCAGCCCCGAGGTGCTGGCGATCCGCAATGCGATGGATGCCAGCGGCGTCGATTTCGCGATGGACGTCCACGGGGACGAGGCGATTCCGGCGGTGTTCATGGCGGGTTTCGACGGCATCCCATCGCTGAAACCGGCGCAGACGGCGGGCTATCAGCGTTTTGTGGCAATTCTGGAGCGGCGCACCCCCGATTTCCAGACCCGGCTGGGTTACCCCACCAACGCGCCGGGCAAGGCGAATCTGTCGATGTCCACCAACCAGTTGGCCGAACGTTTCGGCTGTGTGGGGATGACGCTGGAGATGCCGTTCAAGGACACCGCCGACCACCCTTGCGAGGCGCAAGGCTGGAGCCCGGAACGTTCGATGCATCTGGGCCGCGAATGCATGGCGGCGCTGGCGGAATGGCTAGCCGCCAAAGACTAACAAAGGCTGGCGGGGCCAAAGGCAAGCGGTAACAGCACCGAGAGGCGGCTCTCCAGCACCTCGTCACCCGTCAACCCCGCGCTCCACACCAAGGGGTCGGTGCCGCCCGCCTGCGCCAATTCGCTCAGCATCTGCCGGCAGCGGCCGCAGGGGGTGACAGGCGCGCTACCCCCGCCCGCCAAGGCCCCGCCCGCCACCGCAACCGCGACCAAACCGCCGCGCCCGCCCTCGTTCATGGCCTTGGCCACCGCCACCGTTTCAGCGCATAGCGTCAGGCCATAGCTGGCGTTTTCGACATTGGCGGCGGTAATCACGCCGCCATCGGCAAAGCCCAGCGCCGCCCCCACCGCAAAGCGCGAATAAGGCGCATAGGCATGCGCAGCAGCAGCGCGCGCGGCGGCGATCAGGGTGTCCCGCGAATGGGTCATGGCTGCACCACCACCCAGTGCAGCGGCTGATCGTCGGCGGCATTGGCCAGCGCGCTGTTGGCGGTCCACAGGGTGAAGGGGCGGCCGGCATAGTCAGGCTCGAAGCGGTTGCCGACCAGCCAGATATTGCGGTCAATGGCGCGGGCGATGTGGTATTTGCTCTCGAAACCGGGGGTGATTTTCAGGATCGCCGCCTTGCCGGTGTGGGTTTCGATCTGGCCCAGAAAGGTCATCAGCTCGCTCACCACGCGGGCATCGGACACCGGCTCGGGGCAATCATGCGCCAGCGCCGAGAGTTCCACCACCGGCGGCAGCAGATGCGCATCGCGCGGGACTTGGGTCACGAAATTGGCGGCCTGCGCGTCGGCGGGCTGGCAGGGGTCGTAACGGTGCAGCGCGCCGATCCGCATGCCGGCGGCGCGCGCGGCGTCCATGTTCTTCATCGCCTGCGCGTCATGCCCAAAGGCGCTGGCCGAGGCGTCGATATAGGCAAAATCGGCGCCGATCGCCTTCAGCGCGGTCCAGTCGACATCGCCGTCAGCCGCGCCAATCTCGACGCCCTGCGTGGGGAATTGATCGCGCGGCGGCGTCCAGTGGCGCATCGTCCACCAGGCCCATGCTCCGCCCACCAGCGCCAACAGCAGCACCGCCCCCGCCAGCCGCGCCAGCACCTTGGAACGCAAGAGCGCCCAAGCGCGCGCCCTGCCGCTGTCCCTGCGCTGTGTCACCGTTCGGCGAGCCATGCCCCTTAACGCCCCTTTAATGCGGGATTACCCCCGGATATGCAGCACGCAGATCAGCGTGAACAGCCGCCGCGCGGTGGCAAAATCGGTGGTCACCTTGCCGTCGAGGCGCTCCATCAGCAGCTCCGCCGCCTCGTTGTGGACGCCGCGGCGCGCCATGTCGATGGTCTCGATCTCGGTGGCGGTGGCCTTGCGGATCGCCTGATAATAGCTGTCGCAGATGGCGAAATAATCGCGGATATGCCGGCGAAACCGCCCCAGACCCAGCACCTGCGTTTCCAGCAAGGCGCCCGCCCCCCCTTCGGCGCCTACGTCCGAGATATCCAGCGTCAGCCGCCCGTCATGCACCGACAATCGCAGATGATAAGGCCCCTGATGCCCGGCGGCGAAGGCGCGGGTCGGGGTGAAGGTGTTTTCCTCGATCAGGTCGAAAATCGCCACGCGGCGTTCCTGCTCGATATCGGCGCTGCGCCACAGGATGGTCGCGTCGTCGAGCGCGATTGCCGAGATACGGGGGGAGGCCATTGCGCCGGCTCAATCGCAAATCTGGGGCGCAAGGGCAAGGGAGTTATCATCCCCGCTATCCACAGGGCGGTTTGGCCTTGGGGGCATTGCCTGTTTGGCCCCCTGCGCGCATGGAGGCGCACTATGGCTGACAACATCCTCCTCCACCCGGCTGCGAGCAATATCGACGAAGCTGCGCGCCGCCTGCCCGCCAATATCGATGCCGAGGCGGCGTTCCTCGGCGCGGTCTTGATCGACAACCGGGTGATCGAGGAAATGAACACCCCGCTGTCGCCGGCGCATTTCTTTGAACCCGTCCATACGCGGATTTTTGAGCGCATCCTGCAATTGCTCGACCGCAAGGCGGTGGTGACGCCGGTGACGCTGAAACCCTATTTCGAGAGCGACGAGGCGCTGCGCGAACTGGGCGGGCCGGCCTATCTGGCGCGTCTGACCGCCGATGGGCAGGGGCTGATGGCGCCGCGCGTGCTGGCCGATCAGATCTATGACCTGGCCCTGCTGCGCGAATTGGTCAGCGTGGGGCGCAATCTGGTGTCCGCCGCGATGGACACCAGCGAATCGGTCGAACCGATGGACCAGATCGAGGCCGCCGAAGCCGCGCTCTACAAGGTATCCGAAGGCGCCGGGCCGGGTAACGAGGCCAAATCGTTCCGCGACGCCACCAAGGTCGCCATCGGCAGCATCGAAAAAGCGTTCAATTCAGGCGGCCATGTTTCGGGCAAGACCACCGGGCTGAACAGCCTGAACGGGCGGATCGGCGGTTTGCATGATTCGGATTTGATCATTCTGGCGGGGCGGCCGGGCATGGGCAAAACCTCGCTGGTCACCAACATCGCCTATAACACGGCGGACCGTTACATGCGCGATCTGGCCGACGGCATTGCGCCAGAGAAATCAGTCGGCGCGCCAGTGGCCTTCTTCAGCCTGGAAATGAGCGCCGACCAGCTGGCCACCCGTATCCTCGCCGAGCAGTCCGGCCTCAGCAGCGAATCGCTGCGTATGGGCAAAATCAGCCGCGAGGATTTCCAGCACCTGTCCTTTGCCAGCCAGCGTCTGGCGCAATTGCCGCTGTTCATCGACGACACCCCCGCCCTCACCATCGCCGCGCTGCGCACCCGCGCGCGGCGGCTGAAACGGCGGCACAACATCGGCCTCATCGTCGTCGATTACCTGCAACTGCTGCAAGGCACCGGTCGCGGCAACGAAAACCGCGTCAACGAAATCAGCGAAATTAGCCGCGGCCTGAAATCTCTCGCCAAGGAACTCAGCCTGCCGGTGATCGCGCTGTCGCAGCTGTCCCGCGCCGTCGAGCAACGCGAGGACAAACGCCCCCTGCTGTCGGATTTGCGCGAATCGGGCAGCATCGAACAAGACGCCGACATGGTGTGGTTCGTCTTCCGCGAAGACTACTACCTGAAAACCCGCGAGCCCGACATGAACGACGCTGGCCACGCCAAGTGGCAGGAAGACATGGAACGCGTCTTTGGCCTGGCCGAGCTGATCATCGCCAAACAGCGCCACGGCGCCACCGGCAAGGTCCGCATGCGCTTCGAAGCCAAAATCACCAAGTTTAGCGATCTGGCCGAGGACGATATGCGGGATGACCAGTTTGAATAGGAGGATAGGTGCGAGGGGGTTACCCCCTCGCGCTCCCCAGACTTTGTCGGCGTTGCGCTTCGGCTCCACCACACGCTACGCCGATGCGCCGCAGGCTTTAAAGCCGCTGCGCGGCAGGGGTTGAGGCCGAGATTTCACCCCAACGCCGCCAACAATCCGGGGGTTTGGGGGCGCGGGCGTCCCCAAGTCTTCGCTTCCTAGAAAACTTGACTTTTGCGCCCCCTCCCCCTAGCTGCCCCTTCCCTTTCCGATTCCCAGCATTCTGGAGTGCCCCTATGGCGCGCGTAACCGTCGAAGATTGCGTCGACAAGATCCCCAACCGTTTCGATCTCGTTCTGCTGGCTGGCCAGCGCGCGCGGGAGATTTCGGGCGGCGCCGAACTCACCGTTGATCGCGACCGCGACAAGAACCCGGTGGTCGCCCTGCGCGAAATCGCCGAGGAAACCGTCGCGCCCAAGCATCTGAAAGAATCGCTGGTGCTGTCGCTGCAACGCGTGCTGCCCGATGATGATGACGAGGTCGATGACATCGGCTCGCTCAGCCAGCAGGCCGAGGCGCTGCGCATCACCGCCGCCGCGCCCGTGCGCAACACCTCGCTGGGCGGCGATTACGACGGCTAATCGCTGACCACGTGGCCAGCAAAGATTTTATTGCCTGCCATTGTTCTTCATGTCACCTTGCCTTCGACGATCAGCCAAGGAGACATGGAAATGCCGCCAGCCAAACGGCACTGGCTGCCCTTCGCGGCCCTATCCGCCATGGCGACGCCGCTGCTGGCGCAGGGCGATACCGCGGTGTCCTCCCCCACCTATACCCCAGGCGACGCTTGGATTTACGATGATGTGATCGAAAAAGGCCAAACCGGCTTTAGCAAAAATCAGATCAACATTGTGGTGGAAGGCATCGACAGCGCCACCATGACAGTCGGCATCAAGACCGAAGGCGCGCCCACCGGCTTTGAGGATCACCGGATCGGCACAGATTGGAGCCAGCGCCGCCTGGTGGACGGCGTGGAGACGATCACCACCCGCCCGTTGCAATTCCCGCTGCATATCGGCCAGAGCTGGTCGATCGATTTTACCGACCACACCAGACGCGGCAACCTGCTGGCCGATCACGTCAAGCGCAGCTACAAAGTGGTGGGCTGGGAAGATGTCACCGTTCCCGCAGGCCATTTCCACGCACTGAAAATCGCGATCAGCGGCGTCGATGATCTGACCATCTCGGTTCCCAGCAGCGCCGGGTCTGCCGTGGTGGCCTCAAAGTCAGGCTCCACCAGCATCGCCCACACCGCGCCCGGCGGCATCGTGCAGGTGGCCCGCGTCATGAATGAGCAGTTCTATTACGTGCCCGAAATCCGCAATTTCGCCAAGAGCGTCGAGGAACAGTACAACGCCGACGACGTGCGGATATCCCGCCAGACCCGCCAGCTCATCCGCTTTACCCCCAAGGCTTGAACGCGCCTATCAGGCAGCCGCCGGCGTCGTCCCACCCAACCGCTTGCCGGCGCGCGGCACGGTGGACCCGCCAATCGCCGCCGGGCGCAGGGGGCCGCTGGGCGCATCGGGGCGGTCGATCTTGCCAGTGTCGATCAGCTGGCCGATTTCCTCGCCGGTCAGCGTTTCATATTCCAGCAGGGCCTCGGCGATCAGCGTCAGTTGCTCGCGGTTGCCGTTGATCACCTCGCGGGCGCGGTTGAGGCCGCCCTCGACCAAACGCTTGATTTCGGCGTCGATCAGCAGCGCGGTTTCGTTCGACATCTGGTTGCGCATGCTTTGCCCGCCGCCCAGAAAGCCGCCGCCCTGTTCCTGTTCATATTCCAGCGGGCCGAGGTCGTCGGACATGCCCCAGCGCAGCACCATGGATCGGGCCAGCTTGGTCACCTGCTTGATGTCGCCGCTGGCGCCCGATGACACCTTGTCATAGCCGAACACCACTTCTTCCGCGACGCGCCCGCCCATGCCGGATGCCAGATCGGCGAACATCTTGTCGCGGTGGTAGGAGTAATTATCGCGTTCGGGCATCGACACCACCATGCCGAGGGCGCCGCCGCGCGGGATGATGGTGGCCTTGTGGATCGGGTCCGATGCCGGCTCCTTCATCCGCACCAGGGCGTGGCCCGCCTCGTGATAGGCGGTCATTTTCTTCTCTTCCACGGTCATCACGAGGCTCTTCCACTCGGTGCCCATGATGATGCGGTCTTTGGCGGTTTCAAACTCGGCCATGGCGACCATGCGCTTGTTGCGGCGCGCGGCCATCAAGGCGGCCTCGTTGACCAGATTGGCCAGATCCGCGCCCGACATCCCCGGCGTACCGCGCGCGATGGTGCGCGGCTCGACATCGGGGGCCAGCGGCACCTTTTTCATATGGACCTTCAGGATTTGCTCACGCCCCTCGATATCGGGCAGAGGCACGGTCACCTGACGGTCGAAACGGCCAGGGCGCAGCAGGGCGGGGTCCAGCACATCGGGGCGGTTGGTGGCGGCGATGATGATGATGCCCTCATTGGCCTCAAAACCGTCCATCTCGACCAGCAATTGGTTCAGCGTCTGCTCGCGCTCGTCGTTGCTGTTGCCCATGCCATTGCCGCGATGACGGCCCACGGCGTCGATTTCGTCGATGAAGACGATGCAGGGGGCGTTTTTCTTGGCCTGTTCGAACATGTCACGCACGCGGCTGGCGCCGACGCCGACGAACATCTCGACGAAATCGGAACCCGAGATGGTGAAGAACGGCACGCCCGCTTCGCCGGCGATGGCGCGGGCCAGCAGGGTCTTGCCTGTGCCGGGGCTGCCGACCAGCAGCGCGCCCTTGGGGATGGTGCCGCCCAGTTTCGAAAAGCGCGCCGGGTCCTTCAGGAATTCGACTATTTCCTGCAATTCCTCGCGCGCCTCATCGATGCCGGCGACATCGGCGAAGGTCTTGCGGCCGGTCTTTTCGGTCAGCATTTTGGCCTTGCTCTTGCCAAAGCCCATCGCGCCGCCGCCGCCGCCCTTTTGCATCTGGCGCATCACGAACACCCCGACGCTGATGATCAGCAGGAAGGGCAGCACCTGCACCAGCATATAGATCAGAATATTCTGCTCATCAGGCGCCTTCCCCGAATATTTCACCCCGTTCGCCTGCAACAAGGGCGCCAGCGTGGTGTCATTGGGGATGGGGATGGTGGTGAATTTATCGCCATTCTTCATCTTGCCGTTGATATGGGTATCGCCCACCTCCACCTCGGCGACAACGCCCTGTGTAACTTTGGCTCGGAAATCGGAATAGCCGATCTGTGCCCCAGCGCCTTCGCCGCGCGCGGCCAGCATCGACACCACCAGAAACAACGCCAGCAACACGCTCCCCCAAATCATCAGGTGACGCATCCAGGGATTGGGGGTGGAAGGCTCTTCGTTCATGGCAGCTCGATCATGATAGGGGGCGTCGAATGATGCCCAATTTAGGGAGGCAGGACTGAATGACAAGCTAACAGGTGCACCTATTTAGCCCGCCCGCCCGATTTATTCGCCGGACCGATGCTGGGGCGAGGCTGGTGCGCATTAGAGCGTTCGATCTAATTACATCAGATCGAACGCTCTAACCTATTGGTTGGTCGCATTTTCCGAGTCGTCAGGCGATCCCGCCTGACTAGAAAATGCTCTATCGGCTCAGCAGAAATACGGCGTGTTCGGCGCGCCAATTGGCGGCTGCGGGGCCGATCTGATGCCCGGCATTCAGGAACCACGCCGCCTCTATGGTAATGCCCCGCGCCGCCACCAGATCGCGGAAATCGGCGATGGTGAGGTGATGGATGTTCGGCGTTTCATACCACGCCACCGGCAGCAGCCGCGTCACCGGCATCCGCCCGCCGGTCATCAGAGAGGCCCGCACCCGCCAATGCGCGAAGTTGGGAAAGCTGACCACCGCATGGCGGCCAATGCGCAGCAATTCCTCCAGCACCTGATCAGGGCGCCGAGTGGTCTGCAAGGTCTGGCTGAGGATCGCGTAGTCAAAACTGGCATCGGGATAGCAGGCCAGATCCGTATCCGCGTCGCCCTGTATCACCGACAGCCCGCGCGCGACGCAGGCGGCGACGTTGTCGGGGTCCAGCTCCAGCCCGCGCGCGTCGCAGCCGCGATCCTCCTCCAACACGCCCATCAGCGCGCCGTCGCCGCAGCCGACATCCAGCACCCGCGCGCCCGGCGCCACATGCGCGGCGATCAGCGCCAGATCGGTGCGGAGCTGGGCGCCGCTCACAGGCCAGCCAACAAGGCCATAGCCTCGCCCGACATGCGTTCCATGTAGAAATCCGGCCGCAGCGAGGGGGCAAAGCCCAGCCCGGCGTAAACCCCATGCGCGTCCATCGTCATCAAGGCCACGCGCCGAATGCCATGGAAACGCGGATCATCGAGGAACCACGACACCATCCGCCGCGCCAAGCCCTGCCCCCGGTGGGTTTCGGCGACAAAGACATCGGCGATCCACGCGAAGGTGGCGTGATCGGTGATGGCGCGGGCGAAACCGATCTGCTGGCCGCCGTAATAGGCCCCCAGGCTATGCGATCCCGCCAGCGCCCGTTCAAACAATTCGCGCGCGATCCCCGGCGACCAATAGCTGCCGGCGATCCAGCCGTGAACCGTCGCAATGTCCAGCCTGCCGGGAGTGTCATCCAGCTCTATCATGCGCCGCCCCCCAGAAAACCTTCCACCACCCGGTCGAGCTGCGGCACGTCGAGCAGGAAGCTGTCGTGGCCATAGGGGGCGGAAATCTCGACGAAACTGACGGGGGCGCCGGCGGCGGTCAGCGCGTGGACGATTTTCTTTGATTCGACCGTGGGGTACAGCCAGTCGGTGTCGAACGACACGATGCAAAAGCGCGCCTTGGATCGCGCGAAGACGGCGGCCAAACGCGCGCCGTGATCCTCATCGTGCTCGCCGCCATCCTCGTCGGCGAGATCGAAGTAACTCATCGCGCGGGTGATATAGAGGTAGCTGTTGGCGTCAAACCGCTCGGTAAAGGCGCTGCCCTGATAGCGCAGATAGCTCTCCACCTGAAAATCGGCGTCAAAGCCAAAGCTTTTCGCCGCGCGGTCCTGCAAGCGCCGCCCGAATTTCTCACTCAGCGTCGCCTCGGACAGATAGGTGACATGCGCCGCCATCCGCGCCACCGCGAGGCCAGCATCGGGCGCGCGGCCAGTGCCATAGTAAGCGCCCGCCTGCCAATCGGGGTCTGCCATGACCGCTTGGCGGCCGACCTCTTGAAAGGCGATGTTTTGCGCCGGCATCGCGGCGGTGGCGGCCAGAATCAGCACGCGCGCGGCGCATTCGGGCCAATTCCCCGCAAGGCTCAACGCCTGCATCCCCCCCATGCTGGGCCCGACCACGGCGTGCAGCCGCGTGATCCCCAGCGCGCCCAGCAAGGCCACATGCGCCCGCGCCATATCGCGGATGGTGATCACCGGAAACCGCATCGCATAGGGCTGGCCCTCGGGGTCAATATGGGCCGGAGCCGGGCTGGATGGCCCGGTCGAACCCATACAAGACCCCAGCACATTGGGGCAAATCACGTAAAAACGGTCGGTGTCGATCGGCTTGCCCGGCCCCACCATTCGCGCCCACCAGCCGGGCTTGCCGGTGATCGGGTGCGGGCTGGCGACGTGCTGATCGCCGGTGGTGGCGTGGCAGATCAGGATGGCATTGCTGGCATCGGCGTTGAGCCGGCCATAGGTTTCATAGGCGATCCGCACCCCCGCCAGCGCCTGCCCGCAATCAAGCGCCAGCGGCTGTGGCAGATCGAGCACGGCGCTGGTGGTGTGGAGGGGGTCTGTGGGCATGGTGAGCGCGGGATTGCGCGAGGGGCGGCCTGCTGTCAACTCTTGCACGCCAACTCTTGCCCTTGCCTCCCACGAACCTTAAGGCCGCTGATATGGCCAACACTCCCCAACCCAAACCCTGGATCAGCGAAATCCACGCCTATGTCCCCGGCAAGAGCGCCGGCGCCGACGGCAAGCCGCTGATCAAGCTGTCGGCGAACGAGAACCCCTTGGGCACCAGCGCGGCGGCACTCGCGGCCCGCGCCGCCGCCCCCTCGCTCTATCCCGACCCAGACAGCAAGGCTTTGCGTGCCGCAATCGCCGCGCTGCATGGGCTGGACGCGGATCGAATCGTCTGCGGCACCGGCTCGGACGAATTGCTCAACCTCGCCGCGCAGGGATATGCGGGGCTGGAGGACGAGGTGCTCTATGTCCGCTATGGCTTTGCTGTATACGACATCGCCGCGCGCCGCTGCGGGGCGGCGCCGGTGGTCGCGCCCGACGCCGATTTCGGCACCGACATTGGAGCGCTGCTGGCTTTGGTCAGCCCGCGCACCCGCGTGGTGTTCCTCGCCAACCCCAACAACCCCACCGGCAGCTATTTGCCCGCGGGCGAGATCGCGCGGCTGCACGCCGGTCTGCCCTCCGATGTGCTGCTGGTGATCGATCAGGCTTACGGCGAATATGTCGCGGCAGAGGATGCCGACGGCGCCCTCGCCCTGGCCGAGGCGCACGGCAATGTGCTGGTGACGCGCACCTTCTCCAAGATCTACGGCCTGGCGGGCGAGCGGATCGGCTGGGCCACCGGCGCGCCGGGCTTGATCGACACGCTGGGCCGCATCCGGGGGCCGTTCAACGTCTCCGCCACCGGCCAAGCCATGGCGCTGGCGGCGCTGGGCGATCAGGATTTTGTCGAGGCGTCACGGCTGCATAACACCGCCACCCGAGCAGGCTTTGTGGCCAAACTGGCCGCCTTGGGCAACCACGGCATCCGCCCGCTGCCCTCTCAGGCGAACTTTGTGCTGATCCTGTTCGAGGGCAAGCTCACCGCCGAGGCCGCCTATGAAGGCCTGGCCGATGCGGGCTATATCACCCGCTGGCTGCCGGGGCAGGGTCTGCCGCAGGCCTTGCGGATCACCATCGGCACCGCGCAGCAGATGGACGCCATCGCCGGCATCATCGCCGATATGGCGGGCAAGGCATGAGCTTTCGCCATATCGCGATCATCGGTCTCGGCCTGCTCGGCGGCTCGATTGGGCTGGCCGTGGCGGAACATCTGCCCGGCGCCAAAACCACCGGATGGGACCTGTCCCCCGATACCCGCCAACGCGCCGCCGCACGCGGGCTGGTCGGCCATGTCGCCGCCAGCGCCGCCGAGGCCGTGACGGGCGCCGATCTGGTAATATTCTGCGTGCCGCCCGGCGCAATGGGCGCCGCCGCCGCCGAGGTTGCCTCCGCATTGGACCCGCAAGCGGTGGTCAGCGATGTGGGATCGTGCAAAGTCTCAGTCGCCAAGGCGCTGGCGGACGCCCTGCCCGGCCATAACCCGGCGCTGATCATCCCCGCCCACCCTGTTGCCGGCACCGAAAACTCCGGCCCCGACGCCGGCTTTGCCGCGTTGTTCAAGGGCCGCTGGTGCATCATCACGCCCCCCCAGATAAACGGGGCCGACACGGCCGCCCCCGCCAATGTCGAACGCCTCGCCGCCTTCTGGCGCGCGCTGGGTTCGACCACAGAGGTCATGGAGGCCGCGCACCACGACCTCGTGCTGGCCGTCACCAGCCATTTGCCGCACCTCATCGCCTATACCATCGTCGGCACCGCCAGCGATCTGGAGGCCGTCACCGAGGGCGAAGTGATCAAATATTCCGCTGGCGGTTTCCGCGATTTCACCCGCATCGCCGCATCAGACCCCACCATGTGGCGCGACGTGTTCCTGTCGAACAAGGACGCCGTGCTCGACATGCTGCAACGCTTCACCGAGGACCTGACCGCGCTGCAACGCGCCATCCGCGTCGGCGACGGCGAGGCCCTGTTCACGCATTTCGAACGCACCCGCGCGATCCGGCGCGGGATTATCGAGATGGGGCAGGATGATGCGCGGCCCGATTTCGGGCGCGGGGATCATTGATAGAAGACGTTGTATATATAGTTCCAGCTAAGGCATTCATTTTCACCAGCGCGCTCTATTCGATGGAATGATTTTCGCCCATCCGAGCGTATCCGAAACTACGCCAGAATACGACTTAACAAACTGAAATATATAAATAATTGTCTCGTAGACTTTCGGCGTCTATCGCCGGGCTAGGCTGCGAATTGACGGTATGGCTGACGGTATGGCCCATCTTGTCTCAGCCCAAAATTGGATATACCGTCAGAGGCAAGAGAGCGTCTGACGGTATATTTTTCGATATAAATTATTGTAATGACAGGGAAAATATCCGGCATAGATGGTCGATTTTGACCTGACGGTATAAATGGGCGCTCTCCGGCATTTATAGGCTATTCTGGAGGGCGGAGATGCTAACCGACGCTGCAATCAAAGTACTGAAACCAAAAGAGAAATTATACAAAATTGTGGACCGTGACGGTATGTATGTCGTGGTTCAGCCGTCGGGTGCGATCGTGTTCCGCCTAGACTACCGGCTGAACGGCCGTCGGGAGACGTTGACGTTGGGCCGCTACGGCCCCGCGGGCCTCTCGCTGGCGCGTGCGCGCGAGAAAGTTATCGATGCCCGGCGCGCCATTGCGGAAGGCCGCTCGCCCGCACAGGAGAAGCAACGTGAGAAACGCCGCCTCCAGGAGGCGAAGAGCTTTGGCGAGTTTGGCGAACGCTGGCTTCAGGAGGCGCGAATGGCCGACAGTACGAGGGCCATGCGCAGATCGATCTTCGAGCGCGACATCCTTCCGGCCTTTCGCAACCGGCTGCTTCCGGAAATCCTGCCGGAAGATTTACGCGGGCTGTGTGCGAAGGTGAAGGAACGTGGGGCACCGGCAACGGCGGTCCACGTCAGAGACATCGTGAAGCTGGTCTTCGCCTTCGCCATCTTGCACGGCGAAAAGGTCGCCAACCCAGCCGACGAAGTTGGCCCGGCGTCGATAGCGACCTTCGTGCCGAAGGACCGATCTCTGTCTCCGGGGGAGATCCGCATCATGCTCGGACAGATCGAGCATGTGGCGACGCTGCCGACGATCCGGCTCGGGATAAAGCTGATCCTACTGTCGATGGTGCGAAAAAGCGAATTGCAGGATGCGGTTTGGGATGAGGTTGATTTCGAGAACGCCGTCTGGTCGATTCCGAAGGAGCGTATGAAGCGCTCGAAGGCGCACAACGTCTATCTGTCGCAGCAGATGCTCGATATCTTCATTGCTCTCAAGACCTGCGCCGGTAACTCGAAATACGTCCTTCCGTCGCGTTACGACGCGGACGCTCCGATGTCGCGGGCGACTTTCAACCGGATCACCACGGCGGTTGTGGAAAGGGCCAAAAAGGAGGGTTTGCCGCTGGAGCCCTTCACGGTTCACGATCTCCGGCGAACCGGTTCAACTCTGCTGAACGAGTTGGGCTTCAACAGCGACTGGATCGAGAAGTGCCTGGCGCACGAAGACGGTCGATCTTCTCGGGGCATCTACAACAAGGCTGAATATGAGCATCAGCGTCGGCACATGATACAGGAGTGGTCCAATCTCGTGGACGCCTGGGTCGCCGGTCGAAAATACACGCCGACTCTCTATCCGCCGACGATGGATCTGCTCACGCCCGAACCGGATGTTTGATGGGGCGTGTCTTGCGAAGCTGGACGTCGGGAAGGCGCTGCTGCTGCGCAGTTCACCCGCCGCGCATCACTTTGAGGAAATGCTGGGGAACGAGAGCTTTCACATATTCTACCACGCCCCTGCGCTTATTTTGATCTGCGCGATCGAGGAAAGCGCATGGTCACACATCGATTGCACACTGGCTGCGCAGAACCTAATGCTGGCGGCTTATGATCGCGGTCTGGGCAGTTGCTGGATCGGCTTTGCCCAGGCTTGGCTGGAAACTGAAGTGGGCCGGGCCGCACTTGATCTGCCGGCACAATGGAAACCGGTGGCGCCGATCATCATTGGCCATCCAGACGGCACGATGCCCGCGCCGCCGCGTAAAAGTCCCGAGATACGCTGGTTGGGCTGAGCCAACATCGTAACGCCGACCCGCCGACGGCAAGCCACAATTTCACCAAAGATCGCACCCAAATGCCGCTATAGAAGCGCAGATTTCCAAATCCGAAAATAATCAGATTATTTTATAAAATCCAATTATTTAATCAACACTGACGGTCACGCCGCGCGGTGTTATTCGTAGTACAGCGCGTCGATCGGGTTGAGGTTGGACGCCTTTCGCGCCGGGTAATAGCCGAAGAAAATGCCGACGGCGGCTGAAAACCCGAAACCGCCCAGAATGGCGGCGGGCGAGATATGCACAGGCCAGCTCGCAACCGCAGAAATCGCCAATGACACCACAACGCCGACAATAATATGGGCCACGTAGCCCGACGAATGAATCGCATCCCGATCCTTGCCGCGCCAACCTCCAGCCAAAATAGAAGCGATCGGGTCGCTGCCAACCCCATGGGCTGCACGCAACGCCTCCGCGAATGGCGCTCCCAGAATGGCCGCGCGCAATATCAGAGCATAGCCTTCGCAGGCATCCAGACATTGCGGTGCGCCGTGCGTGGTCGCACTTTGCACCCGCGCGGCCTCACGCATTAACTTCTCGCCCTGCTTCACTCCCCAGATAGCGACGGGAGCAAGGCGCATCAGCGACCCATTGCCTGCACTTTGCGGGTTCACTGAACCGGCGATAGGATTGCCGTCCTGTTCGAACTGCGCAAGTGCAGTGCGCGTCGTGACGCCGATGTCGAAACATTCACCGGTAGGGCTGTACGCGCCCCTGCGCCACCAGTTGAGGAAACGTTCCATAATATCCTCGGGGTCGAGTGAATGTCGCATCCCCAGACTTTCTGCAAGCGCAAGCGCCATGGATGTATCATCGGTCCAAACGCCAGCCTTCAATCGGAATGGCCCGCCGCCCACCATGTCGGTGAGAGGCGGCCGGCTATCACGGGCTGAAAATTCAAGGGTTGTGCCCAGCGCATCGCCAACGGCGAGACCAAGCAAGGCGCCAAGGGCACGGTCTTCTGTTCCTTGATCGGTCATGGCATTTGCCGGCTATTCGACCGCGCCCGAACCTAGTCAAAGCAATGGCGTACAAGCAATTCACCATTGCGCCATACCGGCTGCAACACCGCCACCAGCCGGCCTTCTCCATCAAAGGCATCGAGCATGTTTTCATAAGCGGCTTGCTCACGGCTGCGCCCCCAGCTGGTCATGGTGCTGTGCTCGGCGGCGGGGATCGAGAAGCCCGGCATTTCGGCGCCGTAGTAACGTCGCGCCGCCAGCAGCGCCTCCATCGTGTCCGAGCCCATGAAATTGACGAGATGCGCCATCCCGCCCAATGCCGCCGCTTCGCCCGCCGCAACACCGCGTGCGCCAAAATCATGTAGCTTGAAGGGTAGCTGGCCTTCGGGGTCATCCGAGGTCTTGATGAGGCCAGCGCGAATGATCGCCTTGCATTTCCAGCTGAGCGTGGCGACCGTGGTGGGATACCAGATCGCACGCAGCAGCGCCGTCTCGATGAAGGTCGGCAGCCAAGGCATGCGCGGATCGGTATTCTCCACCTGCACGAGGGGCACGCCGCTGGGTACAATCATGCCCTCGGGCAGCGCCTTGATTGCGATCGGCAGATAGCCGGCGTGGTCGGTCAGGATCGCTTCCCAGCCTGCCCGATTGAACGGCACGCCGTGCGCGCGGCAAATGGCATCAGCTTCATCAATATCAGCGGCGGTGATCGGTTTGCCTAGAAGATCGATCAAATAGGGCTGTAGGCCAAAGAACAGCAATTCATCGCTGAAATCATTGGCCCGCGCCTCAGCATAGGCCGAGATGATACGCGCCTCTGGCGGATATTGCAGGAAGTGGCTGTGTTTGTAGCTGTCGGTGGCCAGAATTATATTCGTCATGATGTGAACTCCTCACATGGATTATTGTTGTGGTTGATGATTGCCATCTCGAGCACCGCACCATGGCAGAGGCGCGGCTTGATAGCGGGGAACGCCTGCTGGCCCTCAATGAGCTCTTCATTGGGCATCGCAGCCATCAATCAGCCCGCTACATGCTGGAGACAGGCTCTGTACGCGAACGTCAGAGTTCCAGCGGCCTGATCGTAGCCACCGGCTCCGGGGCTACGGGATGGGCGCGGTCCATCATGGAAGCAACTTCCAGTGAGGTATCCCTTCGGCCAGAAGACCCAGCGCTTGGGTTCTTTGTGCGCGAGCCTTTCCCCAGTGTCTCGACCGGCACATCCCTCAGATCGGGCCGGCTGACCGACAGCGCGCTGCGCATCCAATCTCAGATGAACGACGGCGGAGTGATTTTTGCCGACGGTATTGAACAGGATTTTCTGGCATTCGACTGGGGCCGCCAACTCACCGTATCCGTATCTGAGCAGCGGCTGAGCTTGGTCAGGATTTGAATGAAAGTTCTCGCCTCATGCGGTGATGAATGGCAACTTTTGGGAGATGTCAAAGCGCTCTGAACCAAAGCTTTTGGGGCGGGTGCGGACACGTCGATGCGCATCGTATGTCCCGCTAACGCCACATCTCCTATCGGAACCGCCGCTTCCGGACCCGGCCTCATCCTTGTCCTTTCTTTGTGGCGTGCGACGCTTTCGAATGACCGGCTTCTCCGAAACCTGTCCTTAACGGAAAGGGCGGTAACGGCGTTTTTTTTCAACGCCTGACGTTACTCGCCAGAACTGGCGGAAGCATCGAAGGAGGCCCGCCATGGGCGGTGCCGGACTCGTCTGGGCAAATTGGCTGCACTGGGCTGCCTTGCGCCCGATATCGTCACCGCCATCGTCGAGGGGCGGCAACCAGCGTCGCTGACGGCGCGCAGGCTGCAGGACATCGACCTGCCGCTCGCCTGGCCTGACCAGCGGGCTCTCCTCGGCTTCGCCTGAGGCAAAACGCCTACATCTCCATTGCAGTCAAGATTTGCCGGCCAGAGACGGCGGGCATTTGGCGCGTCATTGTTGCCCCAAACAATCGCGTCTCTGACTGCACTTACGTTTCGTGCTCGCACGAAATCGCCTGGAACTGCGCCAGGTTGGGCGCCTGATCCGTAAAGTGCCCCTCTAGGGGGAAAATTTCAGGACTGTCTGGTGCGGTCGAGAAGACTCGAACTTCCACGGGCTTTCGCCCACAACGACCTCAACGTTGCGCGTCTACCATTCCGCCACGACCGCATCTATCATCGGGGTGCCGCGTTCGCCTGTGCGAATGGGGCGCCCCGGGGGGTAGGAGCGGGCCCTTAGCAAAGCCCCCTGTGGGGCGCAAGCGCCAACTCGCCGCGTCATGGTCGGCGCGTCAGCCTGGCCTCCAGCCGATCTCGGCAAATTTCGCCGAACGCGGGATATCCGTGACCGCCTCGACAACCGATTCGGCCTCGCCGGGGGCCAGCACGGGTTTGGCCGGGGTCACCTGCCAGCTGTATACCACGCGGGCGCGGTCGTTGCGCAGCAGGATCAACAGCTTGGGCACGGCGCGGCGTTCTTTGCCGACGTTGGTGATGGTGCCGCTGACGCCGAAAAACTGCGTGCCATCGGGCAGCGAGCGGCGATCTTGCCGACCCGGCGGGAAGTCCAGTGTCAGGTCGGGTGGACCGTCGGCAAAGGCGGCATGGGCGGAAAATGGCACCCAGTCGGGCAGGCCGAAATGGCTGACCGCGCCCACCGCGCCCACTGCAACCACGGCAAAGGCCGCCGCCGCATAGGTCGCCATTTTGGCCGGATTGCGGCGCGGGCGAAAGGGGGGCTCATGCGCGAAACTGGATGGGGCATCGGCAAAGCTGTTGTCGGGTTCGATGCGAACGCGCGGCGCGGGGGCTTCCTGCGGCGTAGATCTGCTGGGCAGGGGGATGTCGTCCAGCGGGGCCTCTGTGGGGGGCGTTGGGGGCTGGGGCGCTGCCCTTGGCGCTTCGCTGCTGGGCGGAGGGGGTGCGGCTGGCGCTGGGACGGCAGCCGGCTGGACCATCGATGGCCCATCCTGAAACCAACTGTGGCGGCATTTGGCGCAGCGCACTGTGCGTCCATCGGCGCCGATGGCGCTGTCGGGCACGGCATAGCGTGTCGCACAAGCTGGGCAGGCGATGATCATCGACCCCGTTAAGCATGACTAAGGTGTTGCCCACAAGGCTTTGCGCAAGGATAGCTCTGCGCGAACGGCTTTTTTCCACCATCCATTTGCCAAATGGCCTCTGTTGCCTTTTTCCCGATAGCGGCCTTTTTTTGCGCGGAAATGACAGCTATAGCGTGGCCAACATGATGCACTGCCTGCCTTCGTTGCCGTTTGGGGCATCTGCGTTGCGCGATGATCGCCGCGGTCGTCCGCCTCGATGAGCAGCACCCCGCCATCCGAAATTGCCCATTTTGACAACGTCGGCCTGCGCTATGGCACCGATCGCGAGGTGCTGTCGGACGTTTCCTTCACGCTGTATCCGGGCAGTTTCTACTTTCTGACCGGGGCCAGTGGCGCGGGGAAAAGCTCGCTTTTGCGTTTGCTCTATCTGGCGCAGCGGCCTTCGCGGGGGATGATCCGCCTGTTTGGCACCGATGCCATCACCCTGTCGCGCGAGCGTTTGCCGGGGTTCCGCCGACGCATTGGCGTGGTGTTTCAGGATTTCCGCCTGTTGCCGCATATGTCGGCCTATGACAATGTCGCGCTGCCCCTGCGGGTGGCGGGGGTGCCAGAGCGCGATGTCGCAAGGCCGGTCGCCGACATGCTCGATTGGGTGGGGCTGGCCGACCGGATGCACGCCAATCCGCCCTCGCTGTCGGGCGGCGAGCAACAGCGTGTGGCGATTGCCCGCGCGGTGATCGGCCGCCCCGACCTGCTGGTCGCGGACGAGCCCACCGGTAACGTCGATCCCGAAATGGCGGTGAAACTGCTGCGCTTGTTTGAGGCGCTGAACCGGTTGGGGACAACGGTGGTGGTGGCGACCCATGATGTGCATCTGCTGCAAAAAGTGCCGGAATCACTGATCATGCGGCTCGACAAGGGGCGGCTGTCTGACCCCACCGGTGCGCTGCGCTATCCGCCGCGCCGGCCGGCAGGCGCGCCATGAAGCCCCCCTCGATCGAGGAGCCGGTGGCGGCCGGCAATCCGCGCCGCGCGGTGACGCCCTTTATGCCGACGTCCTTGCTGGGACGGCTGTCCAGCCTGGGTGCCGGCGAGGCGGAGGTCGTTCCGCAATCGCGCCTGCTTAGCCCGATGCCGTGGGTGGTGGCGATCATGGTGGCGCTGACGGTGATCGCGGCGGCGGCGGGCTTGGCGCTCAGCAACATCGCGGGCGCGGCGCGGGCCGAATTGTCGGGCGGGCTGACGGTGCAAATTCTGGAGGCGCAGCCTGATTTGCGCAGCCGGCAGGCGGCGGCAAGCTTGGCGGTGCTGCAATCCGAACCCGGCGTCAGTGGCGTCCGCCAAGTCCCCGATGCCGAGGTCGATGCGCTGCTCTCGCCCTGGTTGGGATCAAATGGGGGGCTGGGGGTGGCGGGGGCCAGTCAAGGCTCAGTCGATACCGCCGATGTTGTGCCTGTCCCGGCGCTGATCGACGCGCATCTGGACGGCACCATCGCCCCCGAACGGCTGGCGGCATTGCGTGCGCGGATTTTGCATGTGGCCCCCGCCGCGCGGATCGACGCGCAGGCCAGCTGGCTGCGGCCGGTGTTTGGCGCGATTGCCTCGTTACAGATGTTGGCGCTGGCGCTGATGGTGTTGCTGGCGGCGGCGATGGCCTCGGCGGTGTTGCTGGCGGCGCGTTCGGCGCTGGGCAACCAGCGCGGCACCATAGAGATCGTCCACATGCTGGGCGGCACTGACGGCCAGATCGCGCGTATTTTCGCCCGCGCCTTTGGGCTGGACGCCGCGCTGGGCGGGGCGCTGGGCGGGGGCATCGCGGTGGTGGTGATTGTGGTGCTGGGCGGGCGTTTCGCGGGGCTAGGCGCTGGCTTGGTGGCGGGCGGCGCGCTGACGTGGTTTGATTGGGCGGGCTTGGTGCTGATCCCGCTGGCGGGGGTCGGTCTGGCGATGCTGACCGCGCGGCAGTCGGTGCTGGGCGCGCTGAGGAAGATGCTGTAATGCTGCGGCGGATCATCGCAGGTTTGCTGATCGTCTGGGCGCTGGGTTTTGTGGTCTTTGCCGTCACGCTGCCCGGCCCTGCCGCGCCAACGCACGCCGACGCGGTGATCGTGCTGACCGGCGGGGAAGGGCGCATCGACCGCGCCATGCAGACATTGCGCGCATCATGGGCGCCCAAGATGCTGGTCTCCGGTGTCGATTCAGAGGTGACCGAGGCGCAATTCGCCGCGCGTTACCACGTCCCGCCGGAGCAGATGGATTGCTGCGTGACGCTGGGCTATCAATCGGTCGACACCCATACCAACGCGCGTGAGGCCGCCCAATGGGTGGCGGCGGACGGGGCGCATTCGGCGCGGCTGGTGACATCAGACTGGCACATGCGCCGCGCCGCCTTTGAGCTGCAGCGCGCGCTGCCGCATGGCTTTACGCTGATCCTCGACGGCGTGCCGACCCAGCCCAGTTTCCGCACGCTGTTCATGGAATATAACAAGCTGGTGGCGCGCTTGATCGCTGCGCTGTGGGGGCGGTGATGAAACAAGGGTCGTGGGCCGATGTGCCGCGCAGTCTGGCGTTTTACGCGGCGTTTTATCTGGGATCGGCGGTGTGGCTGATCGGGTCTTGGCCGCTGATACGGATCTGGCCTCGGGTGCTGTACCCGATGGTGCGCAATTGGGGGCTGTATCACCGCTGGTGCGCGCGGGTCTTTGCGGGCATCCATCTACGCATCGAGGGCGAGGTGCCCGACCGCGCCTGTCTGGTGGCGATGAAGCATGAGAGCTTTTTCGAGGCCATCGACCTGCCGGCTCTGTTCCGTTACCCCTCGGCCTTCGCCAAGGTGGAGCTGACCCGGCTGCCGCTGTGGGGTGGTTATTCGAACCTCTATGGCAACGTCCCCGTCGAGCGGGACCAAGGCGCCAAGGCCCTGCGCAAGATGGTCAGCGCGGCACGTGAACGCGCGGCGGAGGGCCGGCCTCTGGTGATTTTCCCCGAGGGGACGCGGGTGCCGCATGGGGTGGAGGCGCCGCTGCAATCGGGCTTTGCCGGGCTGTACAAGCTGATCGGCCTGCCCGTGGTGCCCATCGCGGTGTCGAGCGGCGCCCTGTACCACCGCCGCTGGAAAAGGCCCGGCACAATCGTGTTTCGTGTGGGCGCAGAGATCCCCCCCGGCCTGCCGCGTGAGGAGATTGAGGCGCGGGTGCAGGCGGCGATTAACGCGCTGAATGGGTAGGGGTAGGTGTGAAAAAGGTAGCACTAGGATTTTTGTCATTTGTCATATTTTTGACAATTTTTGTCACGAGTGGGCGTCTAAATCTCCACCCTTTCGTCCACGGGCACTGGCAAGCGTCGGGAGTGGCCACCGGAGTTGAAGGCTTCGATTGTTGCGGAGTGCTGTCCGGGACGCGGGGGTGTCAGCGCAGTCGCGCGCCGCCATGGACTTGATCCCTCGCAGTTTTATGCGTGGCGCAAGGATTTGCGCAAACAGTTCGAGGCCAAGGTTGCACCCTCGCGTTCAGCGCAACAGGAAGTGCCCAGAACGGCCAGTAGCGCGCCTGTTATGGCGGTGACACCGTCCTGTTATCATGTCGTTTCGACCTGTTATTACGCATGAACCGTGACACACCTAAATTCCTAAAATAACGCAACTCTTCTGATCGCTTCATCTTCCGGACGTTCCCAGCGCCCTGTTATAGACGCGAAATCGTTTAAAAACAGGGAATAACAGGCAAAACAGGTGTAAAAACTGTTGATCACGGTGGTGTCCACACCTCCACTGGTCCCCATCCTTGCATGGATCACGGTCGTTGCACCTGCAGGTGCGTCCGAGTTGCACATCAGCTTAGAAGCCGATCAGCGACAACATGTGGTAGGCATCGATCTGGTCCTCGAATTCGAAACCGAGCGCCGCCATCGGCGCGATCGCCATCTGCCGTGCCGCGACGCGGTCGCCGTCGAGCAAGGGACCGACATTGACCGGCAGGCGGAGATGGAGGAGCGGACTGTTGGGCGCGCGGAACCGGCGCACCCTCTGGAAGGGTGCGCCAAATTGGCGTCCCTGAGGGTTTACCGGTCTGTCCGCCATTACTGACATGCCCGCGCAGCCTTTTTTCGCTGTCGTGATTGCAGGAGACCACAGATTTCAAATTGCAAGCAAAAATCGCCTTCGGCGTTGCGTTTATCCCATTTATAAAGTGCAGTAGCGCTTTAAAAATGGGATAAACGCTCAGTTTGTTGCGATTGGCGACGGAATCGCGTTAAACGCAACGCTTCTGAAATATTTCACATGAAAATTATGAATTTACGCATTATAAACATAATGTTATAACGCAACAGAGGTAGTTAGGTGGGAACAACCATTTTGACGCGCGGGCTTAAGGCAAAAATGCCTGCGCCCTGCCACCCGAAAGGCAGCAGGGCGCAGGCGCATCTGTTCCCCCTAATAAACCGGCGGCGCTATACATCCAGATTGGCCACGTTCAGCGCGTTTTCCTGAATAAATTCGCGGCGAGGCTCGACAATATCGCCCATCAGGCGGGTGAATATCTCGTCGGTCACGTCGACATCCTCCACCTTCACCTGCAACAGCGCGCGGTTGTTGGGGTCCAGCGTGGTTTCCCACAGCTGGTCGGCGTTCATCTCGCCCAGACCCTTGTAGCGCGCGATGGCCAGCCCCTTGCGGCCAATCGCCAGCACCGCGTCCAGCAATTGGCTGGGCCGGGTGATCGCCCCGTCGCCCGCGATGGGCCGCGTGGGTGTGGGGCTTTCCTCGTTTTCGTCAGCCTCGGTGGCAGGTTCCGGCTCGGCCTCCTCAACAGCAGCACCCTTCACCAGACGCGAGGGCGCGGAATATACCCCCGCATGTTCAGCCGTCAGCCGCGCCAGCTTGCGCGCCTCGGCGCTGGTGAGGAAGGCGGCCTCAATGGGGAACACATCGGCGACGCCGCGCCACACCCGGATCACCCGGATCGCGCCGTCTTCCAGCACTTCGCCAGACCATTTTGCCTCGGTATCGCCGCTGCCCAGCCAGACGGCGGCGCGGGTCAGGGCGGCGGCGCGGGCAGCCGGCGCGATGTCGGGTTCCAGCACCCCGGCCAAGGCCAGCGATTCGACCACCGCAGGGTCATAGCGGCGCGGCACAAAGGCCATCAGGCTGCGCATCCGCATCGCGTGTTCGACCAGTTCGGTCAGTTCGTTGCCGGCACGCGCACCGCCCGGCGTTTCCAGCACGCGCCCCGCCAAACCGGCCTCCACCAGATAACGATCGAGCGCGGCGGCGTCCTTGAGGTAAACCTCCGAGCGTCCCTTCGCCACCTTGAACAGCGGCGGCTGCGCGATGAACAAATGCCCGTTACGAATGATTTCCGGCATCTGGCGATGGAAAAACGTCAGCAGCAGCGTCCGGATATGCGCGCCATCGACGTCAGCGTCGGTCATGATGACGATCTTGTGGTAACGCAGCTTTTCGATGTTGAATTCGTCGCGGATGCCGGTGCCCATCGCCTGGATCAGCGTGCCGACTTCCTTCGACGAGATGATCCGGTCAAACCGGGCCCGCTCGACATTGAGGATTTTACCCTTCAGCGGCAAGATCGCCTGAATATGCCGGTCGCGGCCCTGCTTGGCGCTGCCGCCTGCCGAATCACCCTCGACCAGGAACAATTCGCATTTCGACGGATCGCGTTCCTGACAATCGGCCAGCTTGCCGGGCAGGCTGGCGATGTCCATCGCGCCCTTGCGGCGGGTGAGTTCGCGGGCGCGCTTGGCGGCCTCGCGCGCGGCGGCGGCGTCGATGATCTTGGCCACCACCTGCTTGGCGTTGGCGGGGTTTTCTTCCAACCAATCGCTCATCCTGTCGGCCATCAGGCTTTCCAGGGGCTGACGGACCTCGCTCGACACCAGCTTGTCCTTGGTCTGCGACGAAAATTTCGGATCGGGCAGCTTGACCGAGACAATCGCCGTCAGCCCCTCGCGCATGTCATCGCCGGTAAGGCTGACCTTTTCCTTCTTCAACATGCCTGATTTTTCGGCATAATTGTTCAGCGTGCGGGTCAGAGCCGCGCGGAATGCCGCCAGATGGGTGCCGCCATCGCGCTGCGGAATGTTGTTGGTGAAGCACAGCACGTTCTCGTAATAGCTGTCGTTCCATTCCAGCGCGACATCGATGCGGATGCCGTCGCGCTCCGACCCAATCGCGATGGGATCTGGCAGCAGCGGCACCTTGTTGCGGTCCAGATAGCCGACAAAGGCGCCAATCCCGCCCTCATAGAACAGGTCATGCTCCTTGACCTCCTCGTGCCGGCGGTCACGCAGCAGAATGCGCACGCCCGAATTGAGGAAGGCCAGCTCGCGGTAACGATGCTCCAGCTTGTCGAAATCGAATTCCAGCACGTTTTTGAAGGTGTCGTGGCTGGCCATAAAGGTGACGCGAGTGCCCTTTTTGCCTTCTGGAGTAGGGCCACGCACCACCAAAGGCCCCACAGTGTCGCCATGCGCGAACTTCATCCAATGTTCCTGGCCATCACGCCAGATGGTCAGCTCCAGCCATTCCGACAGCGCGTTGACCACCGAAACGCCGACCCCGTGCAAGCCGCCGGAGACCTTGTAAGCATTATCATCGCTGGTGTTTTCAAACTTACCGCCGGCGTGCAGCTGGGTCATGATGACCTCTGCGGCAGAAACGCCTTCTTCGGAGTGGATGCCGGTGGGGATGCCGCGGCCATTGTCCTCCACCGACACCGACCCATCGGGGTTCAGCTCGATCAGCACCAGATCGCAGTGCCCAGCCAGCGCCTCGTCGATGGCGTTGTCGGACACCTCGAACACCATGTGGTGCAGGCCCGATCCGTCGTCGGTGTCGCCGATATACATGCCGGGGCGCTTGCGCACGGCATCCAGCCCCTTCAGCACCTTGATCGAATCAGCGCCATAGGCGTTCTGATTGGGAATGTTTTCGTTGGTAGAAATGTCAGGTGTATTGGTCATTACCGGCCTATAGCACCCCAGCGCGCCAGCGAAAGCGGCAAAGCAGCCCCGGCCCCAGTCCTTCCACAGACAAGATGTCCTTCCACAGGCAAATCACGCCCCCCCACACACACCAAGGGCGCGAAGTGCCAAGCACCCCGCGCCCCTGAACGTAATCCGGTCTTCGGAGGATAGGGCGCTAACGCCCACCCATCCAGATTACGACAGCGTCACCGCGAAGATCAGCCCGCTGGTGCCCAGCGCGATCGCAAATGCGATAAGGCTGGTGCCAACCGAGCCACTGACGGCGGCAAACTTGGTTTGGATCTGGTTCATTTGTGGTACTCCATCCTGCGTTGCGCAGCGCAATTTTGCACTTGCGAAGTTCATCTCGCAGTTGCAATATCAAAAAACGCGGCAAAAATCAGCTGCAAAGGGCGTTATGGCTGTTGCGTTATTTGCAACTTAGCGAATCCCTATTCAATTTGCCGCGTTGCAGCAAAAAATGCCCTTCCCCCGTCAGCCATCTGGACACCCGCCCGCTTGGCCCTTAACGCATGCCAGCATGAGCAGCCCGACACCCCCCATCGCCCCCCACTCCCCGATTGCCGCACCCGGCACGTCGATCTTGATCGTCGATTTCGGCAGTCAGGTGACGCAATTGATCGCCCGCCGCGTGCGCGAGGCCGGCGTCTATTCCGAGATCGCCCCCTTCACCACCGCCGCCGCCGCGTTCAAACGGATGCAGCCCGCCGGGATCATCTTGTCGGGCAGCCCCGCCAGCGTTCTGGACGAAGCCGGCCCGCGCATCCCCGAGGAAATCCTCGCCTCTGGCCTGCCGATCCTCGGCATTTGTTATGGCCAGCAGGCCTTGATGCACCAGCTGGGCGGCGAGGTTCTGCTGGGCACATCGGGCGAATTCGGCCGCGCCTTCATTGAGATCAAAGACCGCTGCGCCCTGTTCGACGGGTTGTGGAGCGAGGGCGAGCAGCACCAAGTCTGGATGAGCCACGGCGACAAGGTGACCAAGCTGCCCCCCGGTTTTCGCCCCGTGGCTTCCTCGTCAGGCGCGCCTTTTGCCGCCATCGCCAACGACGAAAAGCGCATCTACGCCACCCAGTTCCACATGGAGGTCGTCCACACCCCCGACGGCGCCAAGCTGCTGAAGAACTTCGTCCGCCACGTTTGCGGTCTGGCCGGCGACTGGACCATGGCCGAATTCCGCAAGACCAAGATCGCCGAAATCCGCGCGCAGGTGGGCACTGGCCGGGTGATTTGCGGGCTGTCCGGCGGGGTCGATTCGGCAGTGGCCGCAGTGTTGATCCACGAAGCCATCGGCGAACAACTGACCTGTGTCTTTGTCGACCACGGGTTGATGCGCCTTGGCGAATCGGAACAGGTCGTGTCGCTGTTCCGCGGCGCCTTCAACATCCCGCTGGTCCATGTCGATGCCAGCACGCTGTTCCTGAAAGGGCTGGAGGGCGTCAGCGACCCCGAGGCCAAGCGCAAATTCATCGGCAAGACCTTCATCGACGTCTTCGAGGGCGAGGCCAAGAAAATCGGCGGCGCCGCCTTCCTCGCGCAGGGCACGCTGTACCCCGATGTGATCGAGAGCGTCAGCTTCACCGGCGGCCCCAGCGTCACCATCAAGAGCCACCACAACGTCGGCGGCCTGCCCGAACGCATGAACATGCAACTGGTCGAGCCTTTGCGCGAGCTATTCAAGGACGAGGTGCGCGAACTTGGCCGCGAACTCGGCCTGCCCGACATCTTTGTGGGCCGCCACCCCTTCCCCGGCCCCGGCCTCGCGATCCGCATCCCCGGCGAGGTGTCGCGCGGCGCCTGCGACACGCTGCGCAAGGCCGACGCGATTTATCTGGAGGAAATCCGCAATGCGGGCCTCTATGACGCGATCTGGCAGGCCTTCGCGGTGCTGCTGCCGGTGAAGACCGTCGGCGTGATGGGCGATGCCCGCACTTACGACAACGTCTGCGCTCTTCGCGCCGTCACCAGCACAGACGGCATGACCGCCGACATCTACCCCTTCGACGCCGCCTTCCTGTCGCGCGTAGCCACCCGCATCGTCAACGAGGTCAAGGGCATCAACCGCGTCGTCTATGACTATACCAGCAAGCCGCCCGGCACGATTGAGTGGGAATAGTTTAACGCAGTTGGGGCTAGACCTGACAGGCAATCTGCGGCTAAGGAGCCAGCCCAAGCAGTGGTGCGCCGACTTAGCACAGTGGTAGTGCAGCGGTTTTGTAAACCGAAGGTCGGGGGTTCAAATCCCTCAGTCGGCACCACAGCTCCCTCCGCAGACGTCCACCAACGTCCGTAGGTGAGCTTGAAAATCCAGCAAAATAGGGATATATCGCACATCGGCTGATCGCTGACGTTCCCACACGTTCGCGTGCAGCCGCTCACATTGGGGGTATGTTTGGGGGTATTTAGAAGATACCCCCAGCAAGATACCCCCAGATTGTAAAGGGGTGCGATACCATGGCGCTAACCGATGTTGCGATCCGCAATGCCAAACGCGAAGCCAAGCCTTACAAGTTGGGAGACTCGGGCGGCCTGTTTTTGATGGTGACACCAGCCGGCGGGAAACTCTGGAGGCTGAAATTTCGGATAGCTGGAAAGGAAAAGCTGTTATCGCTGGGCGGCTGGCCCGAAGTAAGCCTCGCCAATGCCCGCAAGGAACGTGACAAGGCCAAAGAGGCGCTGGCGACGGGTGCCGACCCCTCGCGCGAAAAGCAGCAAGCCAAGCAACGCGCCTTAGTTGCGGCTGGTGACACCTTCGCCGAAATCGGGCGCGAATATCTCGACAAGCGCAAACGCGAGGGCATGGCCGACCGCACCTTCGAGAAAGCCGAGTTTCACCTATCCCGCCTTTCGCCCGTTCTAGGCCGACTGGCCATTTCCGAAATCACCGCATCCGACGTGCTGACCGTGCTGCGCGTCTATGAAAAGCAGGGTAAGCACGAAACTGCCAACCGCCTGTTGCAATTAGCCAGCCGAATATTCCGCTATTCGGTGGCCACCGCGCGCCTCACCTCAGACCCGACCCGCGATCTGCGCGGAGCCATCACCACCCCCAAGACCAAGCACTTCGGGGCGATCATCGATCCCAAAGGCGCGGGCGAGTTGCTGCGCGCTATCGATAGCTATGGCGGCATGGGCACCAGCAAGCTGGCCCTGCAACTTGCCCCGCATGTATTCGTGCGCCCCGGTGAATTGCGCCACGCCGAATGGAAAGAATTTGACCTAGAGGCCGGCGAATGGATGATCCCTGCGGAAAAGATGAAAATGCGCAAACCCCACCGCGTGCCCTTGTCCCGCCAGTCGATTGAGTTGCTGCGCGAGATTGCCGTTTTCACCGGCCCCGATGGCTATGTTTTCCCATCGGTGCGCACCAATTCTCGCCCGATGAGCGAATCCACCATGAACGCCGCCCTCAAGCGAATGGGCTATGGCAGCGATGAAATGACGCCCCACGGCTTTCGCGCCATGGCTAGCACCCTGCTAAACGAAAGCGGCAGATGGAGCCCCGACGCCATAGAACGCGCCCTCGCCCACTCCGACACCGATAGCGTGCGCGCATCCTATCACCGGGGCGCGCATTGGCAGGAACGGGTAGCAATGGCGCAATGGTGGAGCGACCATCTGGACCAGTTGCGCAAGGGGGCGGACGTGGTGGCGTTTCCAAGCCAAGGTGTTGCGTAATAGCACTGCGCTAGAATTTCCGGCGCTGCGTCGCCTTGCCTGCCGCAATGGTGAGCCGGGGCGCATGACCGAGGCATAGCTATGCGCCGCCGAGATAGGAATTTTTGTCCGCTCTGCCGAATATCTGCCGCGCTGTCGCGCAGCAGTCACTGCGGCAAGGCTGGAGGCGCAGCAATTGACCGAGCGGGCAGAGAATTTTGGCGACCGCATTTCGCTCGGCACCATGCACCTTGCCAAAGGGCTGGAGTTCAAGGCGGTAATCGTCATGGCCTGCGATGATGAGGCACTGCCGCAGCAATCACGCGTCGATCAGGCAACCGATGAAGATGAATTGCGTGAAGTGTTCGAGACTGAGCGCCACCTGTTCTATGTAGCCTGCACGCGAGCCCGAGACAGACTTCATATTACGGGCGTGCCGCCGCGCCCACGACGCCAAGCCCAGCCTTGGCATTATACATTGCCGGGCACCGCCTTCGAGGGCTAAGGTGGCTTCATGCTCAACACCTTTCGCAGATCTCTAAACGGCAAGCACGTTGCCGTGGTGCATAACCGTTTGGCGGCTATTATTGGCGCCGTGGCGCTGGGGCTGGCGGCGATCATTTTCGCGCGGATGGGCGAGGTTGCGCAGGGGCTCTTTCTCCATCTGGTGGCGATCTCGCCTTACGCGCCGTTTGTGGTCACGCCGTTGATGTTCGCGGGCGTTGTCCATGTGACGCGCCGTTCCTTCCCCGCCGCGCGCGGGTCGGGTATTCCGCAAGTCATGGCCGCCGGCCACTCGCCCGATCGCCATGCGGGGGGTGATCTGGTGTCGCTGAGGACCGCATGGGCGAAACTGGCGGGCACCATCGCCATGTTGCTGGCTGGCGGCTCGGTGGGCCGCGAGGGGCCGACGGTACAGATCAGCGCCGCCTTGATGGTCGCCGTCCACCGCTGGCTGCGTGTGCCGGTCACCGCCGGGGTGATTATCGCGGGCGGCGCGGCGGGCGTGGCCGCTGCCTTCAACACCCCCTTGGCCGGCGTTGCCTTCGCCATCGAGGAACTGGCCGCCGCCTTTGAACAAAAGGTCGCTGTGATGGTGATGCTGGCAGTGATGATTTCGGGGTTGGTGAGCCTCGGCCTTTCGGGTGACTATGTCTACTTTGGCGCGATGGGCGGCGGGATGCCGCTGCGCACCATGTTCATCGTTTCGCCATTGGCGGGGGTTTTGGGCGGCGTTTTGGGCGGTTTGTTTGCGCGCAGCCTGATCGCGATGACAATGCCGGGGCGGCCTTGGTTAATGGCCGCCAGATCGCGCCCGGTCATGCTGGCGGCACTATGCGGGTTTGTCGTGGCGCTGACCGGATGGGCGACCAACGGCCAAAGCTGGGGCACGGGCTATGAAACCACCCGGCAGCTGTTGGCGGGCCACGGTGCCTCGATGAGCTTTGGCCCGGCCAAATTTGTCTCGACCCTCGCGACGGCGCTCAGCGGCGCGCCCGGCGGCATTTTTGCGCCCTCGCTGTCGGTGGGTGCGGGGCTGGGGCAGTTAATCTCTGGCCTGTTCCCCGCCAGCCCGGCCGGCGCCATCGTTCTGCTGGGCATGGTCGGCTATTTCACGGGTGTGGTGCGCGCGCCGATGACCTCGGTCATCATCATGATGGAAATGACCGCAGACCGTAGGATGATCTTGCCTCTGTTTGCCACCGCCCTGATTGCCGATGCCGTCAGCGCCAAAATTTGCAAGCATAAGCTCTATCACGCCTTGTCCCGCCAATTTCGCGCGGGGTAATTCAGTTTGTGCTGGAATTTGAGCCCCGCATCCGCCGCCGCGCCTGACCCTGAAATGCAAATGAGGGAAATGCAAATGAGGGCGCTCGGCAGGAACCGTAGCGAGGTCGAAACCTCAGTCGGTAAAGCCGTAACGCCCTCGCAGGTGAAATAGCGCTGTACCGGCTAAGAAATGGTTAACGGATGTTTGTTGAACCTCGGATTTTACCTAACGAAGGATCCGGATGGCAATGGGCACCAAGCCGCGTCAAAATCGGAAATAGCATGTCACAAATGTGAATGAAATGCGTCACACCCCGGCAATATAGACAAACTAGTGCCTCCCTCAAATATCAGGGGACACACGATGCGTATTTTTCCGAGGTTTATTTGCGGGACAGCACTGGCGCTGAGTTTTTCTGCGGCGGCCATGGCCGATACGGCTGCCCCGCCCCCGCCAAACGCCACCGGCACAGAGGGCACCGATGTCACAACCATCGTGGTGACCGCCGAAAAGAACACCGCCTCTATCGCCGCGCCGTCGAAGGCGTCGATCTTTGAAACCCAGCCCGAATCGCTGGTCACCCACAAATTCATCGAACAATCAACGCCCGAGAGCGGCGATTATACCACCGCCATCGGCATCGCCCCCTCGGTCAACAGCTTTGGCGCGAACGGCGGCGGCGTGGGCGATGTCGGCAGCGCCACCATGCGCGGCTTTCAGGATGGCCAGTTCAACGTCACCTTCGACGGCATTGCCTTTGGCGACGCCAATGACACCACCCACCACCCGGCGGCATTCTTCCCCGGATCAACCATCGGAACGGCGGTGGTTGATCGCGGCCCCGGCGCGGCGGGCGATATGGGGCAGGCCAATTTCGGCGGCGCGATCCACCTGTTTTCCCCCCACGTCGATGACAAATTCGGCGCCAGCCAGAAAGTCACCTACGGCACGTTCAACACCCAATCCTATGTCACCACCTTGCAGACCGGCGCGATTTCGTCGCTGGGCGGGGCCAAGCTGCTGCTGAGCGCTGACATCCGATCCTCCGACGGGCAGCTCAGCGATATGGGCGGCATCGGGCGTAATTTTCTGGCCAAGCTGGTGATGCCGGTCGGCAGCGATCTGACGCTGACCGGCTTCACCTCGATCAACCACATCCGTTACAACCAGAACGACACCGGCGGCACCCTTCTGGGCTTTGGCATCACCGCGCCCCAGCAGGCGGCATACGGCATCAACTTCGCGCTGAACAACGACCCCACCGACGAGCATTACGCCGGGTATAATTACGTCACCAAGAACACCAGCTTCAACTATGTGAACGCCAAATGGAACGCCGGCCACGGCATCACGGTAGAGGACCACCTCTACTATTACTTCTACGACAACCAGACCGTTTCGAGCCAGAACAGCGCCGATTTGTTGAACCCGGCGGCCTCAACCTGCGCCAGTTCGACCACCGGCTCCTGCAGCTATTATTCGCCCGATGGCGGCACCACGCTGACCACGAACATCGCCGGTTATCACAAGCAGAACAAATACGACACTTACGGTAACATCCTGCGCGTCAACGATGATCTGGGCTTTGGCACCTTGCGCGCTGGCGGGCTGTATGAACATTCGAACGCCACGCGGTTTATCTATAATTGGAACATGACCACCAACACCCCCGATACCAGCGGCACCTATGGTTCGGCGGCGGGTTCCGACATCAGCTATTACGAGCCATCCAGTTGGAACCAGATTCAGGCCTTCGCCGATTTCGAATGGCGCCCGCTGGAAAACCTGACCCTGACGCCGGGCATCAAGCAGCTGCATTACACCCGCGACATCAACGCCACGGTAGAGGGCAACGCCGCCGGCTATGTCCCCGTGGTCGGCAGCCGCACCTATAACAAGACCATGTGGTTCATGACCGCCAATTATCGGATCAAACCGCATTGGTCGGTCTATGCGCAGGCGGCGACGGGTTTTCTGGTGCCGCCGGTCAAGACGCTGACCACCGCAAACGGCACCACATCGCCCACCGCGCCGCAGACCACCACCACCTATCAGCTGGGCACGGTCTATACCGCCGGCAAGCTGACACTCGACGCCGATTATTACTACATCGACGCCAGCAACGTGCTGGTGCCCAGTAAAAAATCGGGCTGCTTCTGCTATCTCAACACCGGCAAGGGGCGTTATTATGGGTGGGAGGCGCAAGGCGCGTATAACATTGGGCTGGGCTTTACCGCCTTCGCCAATGGCTCGATCAATGTGGCGCGCAATACCAATGACGGCAATCCGGCGGACGGCGTGACATACTTCACCAATGCGCCCAAACGCACCGCCGCGCTGGGGCTGATATATGAGACCCGCAAATTGCAGGCCAGCCTGTCCGACAAGATCATCGGCCCGCAATTGGCCAGCGACGGCGCGACATGGCTATCGTCCTATTCCACGGTGGATGCCTCGGTGTCATATGACTTTGGGCGCGTGAAGCTGAAGCTGGCCGGGTTCAATCTGTCAGACAAGCGGCCGCTGATTGACTATGACGGCACCTATTCGGTCTATCAGGTTGGCCGACAAGTGCAGGCCACGGTGCAAGTCAAATATTGACGGCCACCCCTGATCCGAGACGTGCCATTTGCAGGAGAATATTGATGTTTTGCAAGGTTCTGCTGATGGGCGCGCTGTGTATTGCCGGGGCTGAACAGGCCCAAGCGGCGGCCCCGCAGGCGTGGGTGGAAATGGCGCCGGGGGGCGGCAGCGTGGTGCGGGTTTTGACCTTGGACGGCGCATGTCCGGCGCTGGAGGTGGACGGCACCGTCACGGCGATGACGCAGCGCGCCGCCCCCGCCGCTCTGCCCCCGCGCGCCAACAAGGCGGGGGTTGCGGCAGGTGTGACCTTTGCCAGCCGGGTCTGCGAATGGACCCTGCCGCGCAGCGCCCAGCACGCCAATCTGGCCGGCCAAACCCTGCCCCTGCCCCGGCCGCGGATCGACCGCATCGTGCTGATCGGCGACACCGGATGCCGGCTGAAAGACGCCGACAAGGCTTGGCAGGGCTGCAACGACCCGGCGGCATGGCCCTTCGCCGCCATCGCCGCCCGGGCCGCCGCGCTGCGCCCCGATCTGGTGCTGCATGTCGGCGATTATCTGTACCGCGAGAACCCCTGCCCAGCCGGCCAGCAAAATTGCGCCAATACCGCGTGGGGTTACGGCGAGGATGGCTGGCAGGCGGATTTCCTGGCCCCCGCAGCGCCCCTGCTGGCCGCCGCGCCATGGGCCATGGTGCGCGGCAACCACGAGGAATGCGCTCGCGCCGGACAAGGCTGGTGGCGCTTGCTCGATCCGCATGGGCGCGGCGCGGGGCGTGACTGCATCGACCCGGCGCAAGATGCCGCCGGCGATCACACCGATCCTTATGCGGTGGATCTGGGCGGGGGCACGCAGCTGGTGGTGGCCGACTTCATGGAAATGGCCAGCGGCAAGGCCAAGGACCCCGCCGTTGCCTCCACCGTCGCCAGCGACATGGCCCAGATCGCTAGCCTGACAAGCGGCGCCAAGGACAGCTTTGTCACCGCGCATTATCCGCTGAACGCGGTGCTGTGGGACAAGGATACGCCGGGCGCGGTCACCATCGGCAGCAAGCCGGTCAGCGCTTTCCCACCCGCCCCGCCGCCGCCCCATGTCCGCGCGATGCTGGCCGGGCACATCCACCTGTTCCAATATGCGCAATTCGCCGAAAGGCCCACGCAGGTGATCACCGGCTTTTCGGGCACCATGGAGGACGCCGCGCTGGCGCCGACGACCATGGCTGAGGCGCAGGGGAAAACCGGCGCCGCCGCGATCACCGCGCTGACCACCATCGCCAACCAGTTTGGCTATGCCCTGCTGGAGCGCCATGGCGATGGCTGGGATTTGACCGCCTATGCGCTGGACGGCCATGTTTTGGGGCATTTCCAACTGTAACCGGCCAGATAGAGCCACCTTCTGCCATGATCCGCCAGCCTTGGCGGCAATTGGCGCCATAATGAATCCATTTGGTAGGAGAAATCACCCAAGGCGCTTGACCACCGCGCGCCCTGCCAATACGCCGCTGGGCATGCACGATATCAAATTCATCCGAGAGAACCCCGAAACCTTTGACCTTGGCTTGAAACTGCGCGGGGTGGCTCCTTCCGCAGAATCGCTTATCAATTTCGACCAAGCTCGGCGTGGAACGCAAACCCGCATTGAAAATCTGCGAAATGAAAAAAAACGTCTTTCAGCCTTCATTGGTCAGCTGATGGGGCAAGGAGAAATAGAAGAAGCTCAAGAATTTCGCGATCAGTCAGTTGAAGTCAACAGAGAGCTAAGTCGGCTTGAATCCGAATTCGAGCATCTACAGGATGTCAACGACCTCCTCGCCGCGCTGCCCAACCTGCCCGCAGACGGCGTTCCCGAAGGCGCGGACGAGGCAGGCAACGTCGAGGTCAAGAAATGGGCGCCTGATGGTTCCCCCCCCCGCCCGCACGAAGGCATGGCTGAACATTTCGACATCGGCGCCCCCCTCGGCCTCGATTTTGAGAGCGCGCAGGCGGTATCCGGCGCGCGGTTCGCCTATCTGCGCGGCCCCGTGGCGCGGCTGAACCGGGCGCTAGGCGCCTTCATGCTCGACACCCACACCACAAAATTCGGCTATCAGGAAGTCGCCCCGCCCCTGCTGGTCCGCGACGAGGCCGTTTTCGGCACCGCCCAATTGCCGAAGTTTGCCGAGGATTTGTTCCGCACCACCGACGGCCGCTGGCTCATCCCCACCGCCGAAGTCTCGCTCACCAACCTCGTGCGCGAAAAAATCCTGTCGGAGGCCGAACTCCCCCTCCGCTTCGTCGCGCTCACCCCCTGCTTCCGGTCAGAGGCGGGATCGGCGGGGCGCGATACGCGCGGCCTCATCCGCCAGCACCAGTTTGACAAGGTGGAGATGGTCTCCATCACCACCCCAGAGGCCAGCGACGCCGAGCACGAACGCATGACCGGGGCCGCCGAACATATCCTCGAAACGCTGGGCCTGCCCTATCGCCGCATGGCGCTGTGCACCGGCGACATGGGCTTTTCGGCGCGCAGAACCTTCGATCTGGAGGTCTGGCTGCCCGGCCAGAACGCCTATCGCGAGATCAGCTCCTGCTCCACCTGCGGCGATTTTCAGGCGCGGCGGATGAACGCCCGTTTCCGCCCCACTGGCGAACAAAAGGGCACGCGCTTTGTCCATACGCTGAACGGCAGCGGCTTGGCGGTGGGCCGAACCTTGGTCGCGGTGCTGGAAAATTACCAGAACGCCGACGGTTCGGTGACGGTGCCGCCCGCCTTGCGCCCCTGGATGGGCGGCCTGGAACTGCTGGAGCCCGCAAAGTAATGCGCATTCTGCTCACCAACGACGACGGCATCCACGCGCCGGGCCTGAAGGTTCTGGAGGCCATCGCGCGCCAGTTTTCCGACGACATCTGGATCGTCGCCCCGGCCGAGGAACAATCGGGCGCCGGCCATTCGCTGACCCTGACCAGCCCCGTCCGCCTGCGCCAATATGACGAGCGCCGCTTTGCGGTTGCCGGCACGCCGACCGATTCGGTGACCATGGCCTTGCGTAAAGTCATGCCCGCCGCCCCCGATGTGATCCTGTCGGGCGTCAACCGGGGCGCCAATCTGGGCGATGACGTCACCTATTCGGGCACCGTCGCCGCCGCCATCGAGGGCGCGCTGGCCGGCATCCGCTCGATCGCACTGAGCCAAGTCTATGCCAAGGAAGGCATCGGCGACGCCGTGCCCTTCGAGGCCGCGACAGGCTGGGGCGCCAAGGTCATCGCCCCCTTGCTCGACGCCCCGTTCGCGCCCCGCACGCTGATGAATGTCAACTTTCCGCCGATCCATGCCGATGCCGTCAAGGGCATCCGCGTCTGCCGACAGGGCTTTCACGACTACGCCCGCGGCTCGGTGGTAGAGGGCACGGACCCGCGCGGGTACAAATATTTCTGGTTCGGCCTGCATGGGATCGAACACACTTCGGGCCACGAAACCGATCTGGAGGCCATCGACGACGGCTTTGTGTCGGTGACGCCGTTGCAACTGGACCTGACGCATGAGGCCTCTCTGAAGGCGCTGGCCGGGCGGTATTCGGCATGAGGCGCGCCGCAATCGCCCTGCTGCTTGTAATCCCAGCCGTCGTCACACCGGCAGTGGCGCAGACGGCGCACCACACTCACCCCGCCGCCACCGCGCCCGAGGACGAAACCGAGCACGTGGTGAAAGCCGGCGAAACGCTGGGCGGGGTCGCCGCCCGCGCAAAAGTGCCGCGCGTGCTGATCATCGAGGCCAACCATCTGAAGCCCCCCTATGAAGTCCACGAGGGCCAGCATCTGATGCTGCCGCGCACCCGCCACCATACGGTGAAAGACGGCGAGACGGGCTTTGCCATCGCCATGCGTTACGGCGTGCCGCTGTCGGCGATTGAGACCGCCAATGGCCTCAGCCACGGCAAGCCGCTGAAGACGGGGCAAAAGCTGCTGATCCCCACCTTGCTGAAACCTGCGGAAACCGCCGCCGCACCAGACCGCGCGAAACCCGACGAGGCCCCGGAACGCGCCGAACCCAAATCAGACAGCGCCAAATCAGACGGCGAAACCCCCGGCCGCCCGCATTTCACTTGGCCGGTGGAGGGCAAAGTCGGGCGCGGATATGTGGCGCGCACAAAGGCCAACCACCACGACGGCATCGACATCATCGCCGACGCGGGCACCGCGGTCCGCGCCGCCACCGATGGCAAGGTGGTCTTCGCCGGGATCGAACCGCAACAATTTGGCAATCTGGTGGTGATCGACGGGGCGCGGCCCTGGCAGACGGTCTATGGCTTTTTGGGGAAGATCACCGTGCAGCGCGGGCAAACCGTCCATGCGCATGAACGCATCGGCACCGTCGGTCACAGCGGCAAGGCGCCCCGCCCCGAACTGCATTTCGAGATCCGCAAATCCGACGCGCCGATCGATCCGCAAAGCTTGCTATCCGCCATTACCGCGCATGACGATGCGGCAAAGGCGGAAAAGCCCAAGCGGAAGAAACTGCCGTCGGGCGAACAGCCGCTTTAGCCCCTGCATTACCCCCCCGCCTTAACCTAGGGCCACCAGTACGGCGCCCATCACGGCAAAAACCACCAGCCAGTGGCCCGCGTCGATCAGGATCAACTTCAGCGATTTTTGCGCATAGCTGGCGTTGATCACCATGGCGGGGATGACAAAACCCAGCGCCATTCCGCTGGAAATCATCATCGCGGTGCGCAGGCTATGCGCGACATGGCCCAGCAAATGGCCCAGAAAGAATGCCGAAACCGCCTCGCATACCAAGGTGATCGCAAAGACGCGCACCATGCCGCTGCTGGGCTTGCAGGCGTCATCAAAGCCCATCTCGGCCTGCCAGATTTTGCCAAACAGCGGCCCATACCACAGCCCGCCGACCATAAAACCCGCAAGGGTGGCGGCCAGAACCGATAAAAGGCTTGCGTGGATCATAAAGGCCCCTGTCTGAAAGCGGCGTCATACCCAACGAGCCTGCCAGTGACAAGCGCCGCAAACCAGCCTATGGCGCGCGCCATGAGCCAGCAAACACCCAGCATGATCCCCGATAGCCCCAAGGTGGGAATGGTCAGCCTCGGCTGCCCCAAGGCCCTGGTGGACAGCGAACGCATCCTGACCCGCCTGCGCGCCGACGGTTACGCCATGAGCGCCGATTACGCCGGGGCCGATGTGGTGCTGGTCAACACCTGCGGATTCCTCGACAGCGCCAAGGAGGAGAGCCTCGCCGCCATCGGGGAAGCCATCGCCGAAAACGGCCGCGTCATCGTGACCGGCTGCATGGGTAATGAGGCCGAGGCGATCCGCGCGCGCTTTCCCGCAGTGCTGGCCGTCACCGGCGCGCATCAGTACGAGGCCGTGGTCGAGGCAGTGCACGCAGCCGCCCCGCCCTCTCGCGGGCCTTTCGTCGATCTGATCCCTTCGGTGGACGGCGAGGTGAAGCTGACCCCGCGCCATTACTCATACCTGAAGATTTCCGAGGGCTGTAACCATGCGTGCAGCTTTTGCATCATTCCGCAATTGCGAGGGAAACTCGCCAGCCGCCGCATCGACGCCGTGCTGCGCGAGGCCGAGAAATTGGTCGCCGCCGGGACGCGAGAACTGCTGGTGATTTCGCAGGACACCTCGGCTTACGGAGTCGATACACGGCATGAAACGCGCGACTGGAAGGGCCGCGAAACCCGCGCCCACATGACCGATCTGGCGCGCGAACTGGGCGGCCTACGCACACCAGATGGCCAAACCCCGTGGGTGCGGCTGCACTATGTTTACCCCTATCCGCATGTCGATGCGGTGATCCCGCTGATGGCACAGGGGCTGATCACGCCCTACCTCGACATTCCGTTTCAACACGCCGCGCCCAGCGTTTTGGCGCGGATGAAGCGCCCCGCCCATTCGGCCAAGGTGCTGGAGCGGCTGAAGGCGTGGCGCGAAATCTGCCCTGACCTCACCATCCGTTCGTCCTTCGTGGTGGGCTTCCCCGGCGAAACCGAGGCGGATTTCCAATATTTGCTCGACTGGCTGGACGAGGCGCAGCTCGATCGCGTCGGCGCCTTCCGATTCGAACCCGTCGCCGGCGCCGCCGCCAATGATTTGCCCGATCAAGTGCCCGAGTCGGTCAAGGAAGAACGCTATGCCCGCCTGATGGAGCGCACCGAGGCGATCAGCACCGCCAAACTTGCCGCCAAAATCGGCCGCATCCTGCCCGTCATCATCGACGAGGTCGGCGAGCCGGATGAGGACGGCGACATCGGCGCGACAGCCCGCAGCCAGGCTGACGCGCCCGAGATCGACGGGCAGGTTTTGCTGCGAAACGTGCCGGAAACGCTGCGTCCCGGCGACATTGTCATGGCCGAGATCGAGGACGCCGACGCGCATGATCTGTTCGGGGTGATCGCATCATAGTGAACGGCGGGTGAAAGCCGCGCTAAGGTGAATTGCAAAACACGCAACCACCCGCGCACTTTTCGCAGTTGCAGCATGGTCGAAAAATGGGCTTAAGGAGCAGGCCTTTCAGGCATCCTCTCCCAAAACTTCCACGGCCCGGTCGGAAACGACCGGGCCTTTTTTTTCGTCGGCATTGGGGCACGGACGGCAACGTCCGGGCCATTTTTTTGTTCCAGACCCTTGGCGATCATCGCGCATTTGCCCTAGGGTCGCGGCATGACCCAGCCCCGCATCTTTACCGCCGCGCTCCTCGTCATCGGCGACGAGATCCTCTCGGGCCGCACCCATGACAAGAACATCGCGCAAGTGGCCAGCTGGCTGGGCGTACAGGGCATTCGCCTGCGCGAAGTCCGCGTGGTGGCCGACGACACCGCCGCCATCGTCGCCGCGGTCAATGCCTTGCGCGCAGGCCACGACTATCTGTTCACCACCGGCGGCATCGGCCCCACCCACGATGACATCACCGTTGACGCCATTGCGCAGGCGCTGGGCGTACCCGTGGTCGTCCACCAAGAAGCCCACGCCATTCTGGAGGCCTATTACCAAACACGCGGCGGGCTGAACCCCGCCCGCCTGCGCATGGCGCGTGTGCCAGAAGGGGCCAGCCTGATCCCCAACCGCTATTCGGGCGCGCCGGGCATTCGCTGGGGCAATATCTTCATCATGGCGGGGGTGCCGATGATCACCGCCGGGATGCTCGACGCGCTGACCGGCACGCTGGAGGGCGGCTTGCCGGTGCTGTCGGCCACCATCGGCTGCTGGGTGGGCGAGAGCGAGGTCGCCGAGCTGCTGCATACAACCGAAAAGGCGCATGAGGGATGCCAGATCGGCTCCTACCCCTTTTTCCGCGAGGGCACATCGGGCGCCAATTTCGTGGTGCGCAGCGTCGATGCCGGGGTGCTGGCGGCGGCCACGCAGGCGCTGAGCGAAGGCTTGCAGGCGCGCGGCAAGCCGCCGGTCGCCGGGGGGATCTGATGCCATGCGGGCGTTGTGGATGGCTCTGGTGGCGCCCGTAATGCTGTCCTCCGCCGCAGACGCGCGCGCGCTCAGCGCCGATGATCATGCGAGTTTGGCGCGCTTTGAACAGGCCCTCGCCGCCCAGCCCAGCGCGACCAAGGTGTTGCAGCAATGGTGCGCGGAGCGCGGCTTTGCCAATCCGGCGCGGATTACGGCGCAGCGACTGACCGGCGCCGATGCCCCCCCGCCCCCCGGCCTGCACGCCGCGCTCGATCTGGCGGACGGCGAGGCGCCCGGATATCGCCATGTCCGCCTGACCTGCGGCCCCGCGCATATGTCAGAGGCGCATAATTGGTATGTCCGATCACGGCTGACACCGCAGATGAACGCCATGCTCGATGGCACCGATACGCCCTTTGGCACGGTGGCGGCGGATCTTCATTTCACGCGGGCTCCGCTGGGCAGCCACCACGGCGCGGGGCCCGGCTGCCCCGCCGGCACCGTGCTGACCCACCGCGCACTGCTGCGCCTGCCCGATGGCCGCCCGCTGGCGATGCTGGTCGAATGTTACCTAGACGATATATTGAGGCCGCTGGCCAAGCCCGCCGCGCCGCGCTAGTCTGCCCCCATGGAACGCCCCATGACGCCCAATGCCAAGCCTTTCCCCAACTCGCTGGCCAGGCGGCTGCTGCTGGCGATGCCGGGCATGCCCGATCCCCGATTTCAGCATTCGGTGCTGGCGATGTGTGTGCATGACGCGGACGGCGCGCTGGGCATCGGCATTGGCGAGGAACTGGGCCTGACGCTGCACGCGCTGCTGGATGATCTGGACATCGCGCGCGGGGTGGCGCCAGACAGTCCGGTTCTCAGCGGCGGGCCGGTCGAGCCGCACCGGGGCTTTGTCCTGCATTCGCCCGAATGGGCCGGCGAGGGCACGTTGGCGGTGGGGCAGCATTGGTCGCTGACCGGATCGCGCGATGTGCTGCGCTCTATCGCCGAGGGGACTGGCCCCGCGCATTGGCTGGTGGCGCTGGGCTATGCCGGATGGGGCGCGGGGCAGCTGGACGGCGAAATGCGCGAACATGGCTGGTACGCCGCCGAGGGCCGCGCCGGCGTGCTGTTCGATACCCATACCGAGGCCCGCTGGGCCGCGACATGGCGCGCGGAAGGGATCGACCCGGCGTTGCTGGCCAATACCACCGGTCATGCGTGAGGCGTGCTAGACCAGCGCCAAGCCCAGAAAGCTGGTGCCCGCTATGGGGTTGTGGGTGACCGGATCGGCGGGAACAAAGCCGAAGCTGTCGTATAATTTGCGCGCCTGGGTGAATTCCTCCAGCACATCAAGGCGCATCTCGGCATAGCCCGCCGCCTTGGCCTCGGCGATCACGCGCGTCGCCAACTGCCTCCCCAATCCGTTTCCGCGCGCGCCGGGCCTAACATAGAGCCGCTTCATCTCGCAGATTTCCGCCGAGACCCGGCGCAGCGCGATGCAGCCCATCACCCGGCCGGCGATCACCCCCAGCAGCAATCGCCCGTCTGGCGCGGCGTATTTGCCGGGAAGGTTGGCGAACTCCGCCTCGTTGTTTTGGTAACACAGGCTGACACTGGGGCTGGCGACATATTCGCGCCAGATGGCTAGCACTTCAGCGTTGTCTGCGGGGAATATGGCGGGGCGGATGATAGGCATGGCCTCCCCTTAACGCATAAGCAAAGGGCCGGGAAGGTTTCCCCTCCCGGCCCCATGAATGCTTGCATCTTAGCTTTGGATCAGTGACCCCCAGCCGGCGCGAGCCGGATCAATGACCCAGCGCGGCGATGTCGATCTTGATACCGGGCCCCATCGAGCTGGAAAGCCCGACCTTGCGCAGGTACTTGCCCTTGGCGCCGGCTGGCTTGGCCTTGACGATGGCGTCCACAAAGGCGTCAAAGTTGGCGCGGATGGCTTCGTCGCTGAAGCTCATCTTGCCGATGCCGCCGTGGATGATGCCGGCCTTTTCGACGCGGAATTCGATCTGGCCGCCCTTGGCAGCTTTCACGGCTTCGGCGACGTTCGGCGTCACGGTGCCCAGCTTGGGGTTCGGCATCAGGCCCTTGGGGCCCAGAACCTTACCCAGACGGCCAACGATGCCCATCATGTCGGGGGTGGCGATCACGCGGCCGTAATCGAGGTTGCCGGCCTGCATGTCTTCCAGCAGATCCTCGGCGCCCACGCGGTCGGCGCCGGCAGCCAGAGCCGCCTCTGCCTTGTCGCCGCGTGCGAACACGGCAACCTTGACGTCCTTGCCGGTGCCCGAGGGCAGCACGACCATGCCGCGCACCATCTGGTCCGCGTGACGCGGATCAACGCCCAGGTTCATCGAGATTTCAAAGCTCTCGTCAAACTTGGTGGTCTTCAGCTCGCGCAGCAATTTCATCGCTTCGTCGACGCCATAGGTCTTCTGGTTGTCGCCCAGCTTTGCGGACAGGCTCTTGGCCTTCTTGGTCAGCTTTGCCATGTCTTAGCCCTCCACAACCTGCAAGCCCATCGAACGGGCGGAACCCTCGATGATCTTGGCGGCCTGATCGATGTCGTTGGCGTTCAGATCCTTCATCTTCAGCTGCGCAACCTCGATCAGCTGCGCGCGGGTGATGGTGCCAGCGCTCTCCTTGCCGGGCAGCTTCGAGCCCGACTTCAGACCCAGAATCTTCTTGATGAAGAAGGTCGCGGGCGGCGTCTTGGTGATGAAGCTGAACGACTTGTCGGAATAAACCGTGATGATCGTCGGCAGCGGAGTGCCCTTGTCGACTTCCTGCGTGGCAGCGTTGAACTGCTTGCAGAATTCCATGATGTTCACGCCGCGTTGACCCAGCGCAGGCCCGATCGGGGGCGCGGGCTTCGCTTCGCCAGCTGACACTTGCAGCTTGATGTAACCGTCAATTTTCTTGGCCACTGGGGCCTCCTTTCGTCCTGTTGGGGCCGGGCGGTCTCGCGCGGCACCTCAGAGTGAGCGGTGATAACGAGGGAAATCCCTCTCCCGCGCGGGGTTCCAGCGTGAGCCGGAAGCGCTCGCCCTTAGCGGTTTTTGCGGGAAGTGCAAGTGAAGATGCGAGGGACCACCCGATTTCGCTTTACGAAATCGGCACATCAAACGCCCCCTCGCGCTCCCATGACTTGTCGGCGTTGAGTGTTGGCTTGGCGTTCCGCTACGGCGCAGCGCCGCAGGCTTTATTCCGCTGCGCGGAAAGAACTATTTGCGTTTCACCTCAAGCCATTTGCGGTAAAGCGCATCAGCCCCCTTGTTTCGTACAATCCGAATGCTCCGGTGCGCCAAAACATATATTAGCGGCACACCCACAAGCGCGAAGCCAATTACAGCGCCAGTAAAGTCAGTTCTCCAGCCCTTTAGCAGAGCGGCGCCATACACAAACGCAAAAAACGCGAACCATGTGAGGGCTGCGCATTCAGCGCCAATCGAAGGCTTACGGATTTGGTATCGGCGATGCGCAGCTAGCCAAAAAGCTGCCCTGATGCCCACGTCCATCTCCAAAAATGGGAGCGCGAGGGGGTAACCCCCCCTCGCATCTATCCCTTAAAACGCTCTCAAAACCTTACTTCGACAATTCCACATGTTCGAAGTCCAGCTCCACCGGCGTCGCGCGGCCGAAGATGGAGACGGCGACCTTGACGCGGTTCTTGTCGAAATCGAGTTCCTCGACCACGCCGTTGAAGCTGGCGAAGGGGCCGTCCAGCACCTTGACCGAATCGCCGATCTCGTAATCGACCGAGACGTGCTTTTTCGGCTCGGCGGCGGCCTGTTCGCGCGCGCCGAAATAGCGGGCGGCGTCGCGGTCGCTGATGGCCTGCGGCTTGCCGTTGGGGCCCAGGAACCCGGTGACCTTGGCGGTGTTTTTCACCAGATGGTACACGTCATCGTTCATCGCCAGCTTGGCCAGCACATAGCCGGGCATGGTTTTACGCTCGACCTGAACCTTTTTGCCGCGCTTGACCTCGGTGATGGTTTCGGCGGGGACTTCCACCTGCTCGACCAACTGCGAAAGGCCCAGCCTCTCGGCCTCGGCGAGGATTGCTTCCTTCACCTTGTTCTCGAAGCCGGAATAGGCGTGGATGATGTACCAGCGGGCCATGATGATCTCTTGTGTCTGATGGAAAATGTGGGGCGGGCGCCGGGTTTATGCCAGCGTGAGCAAATATTTGACCAGCGCGCCAAACGCCGAATCGATGCCGAGGAAAAACACCGCGAGGATCACCATCAGCACACCGACGAACATCGCGGTGGTCAGGGTTTCCTGACGGGTGGGCCACACCACTTTGCGCCCTTCGGCCTGCACCTGACGCATGAATTCCGCCGGGCTGGTTTTGGGTTTAACTGGCTCGCTCATCACTCGGGTCCTCAGGTTTGGCTGGCGTGATGCCGTTTTCCCCCGGCTTTCACCATGGCCTCCGCGCCGCCCCGGTAGGGTCCGGGAGGGCAATGAAAGGCTCCGATGTCGGGAGATAGAGTGCGATTTAGTGCGCCTTGACGGATTTTGCAAGCGGGGCGGTAACGGCGGCCAATTTCGCCACAAAAGTCTGATCCCCGCGCCAGATGATTTGCGCGCCCGCCGGCATGGTATCGGGCTGGCGATTTCCGACATACCACAGGTACTGCGCGCCGGCGGCGGGGTCTGTCGCGGGCTTGAAATGGGCCAGATCGATCTTTTCGGATGGCTTCAACAACAGGCGGTGCGAGGGGTCGTTGAAATAGGGCACCTTCAGATGCAGCATATGCACATGCGCCACCGCGAAGTTCGAATTGACCAGCGCATGGCGGCGCAGCACCGCATAGGCGCCGATATGCTCGAAATGATTGAGACCCCAGACGCCCCCCGGCACCAGCACCGCCGAGGCCACCCGGCTGCCCTGCGGGATATGGTCCATCGCTTGCAGCATCTGCTCGGTCTGGGCAGAGTCGGCCTGCCAGGTCAGCGTCGTGACGGCCAGCCGCGCCAGATAGAGCGCCGGCGCGCCAAACAGCACGATGCCGCGCCCGAAACGGCCAACAGGTTGCCAGTCAATCGCGAGGCAACCCAGCATCAGCCCGGCGGTAATCATCCGGTAATCGACATAATCCCCGCCCGAGATGTGCCGCGGCACCAGCAGCGACAGCACCGCGAGGATCAGCGCCGCCCAGCCCAGTCGCCCGTCGATCTTGCGGAACACCACCGCGCCGCCGATCGCCACGACCACCGCTACCTCGCCCAGAAAATCTAGGCCATAGCTGGTGTCGCGCATCGCCTTTAGCCAGATCGCCTGCTTGTAGATCCACCAATAGGGGCCATAGGAAAACTCGCCGCTGGTGCCCGCGCCGAACAACACGCGCGAGAACACCATCAGCAACACCGGCAAGGCCAGCGGCCAAGGCGCGATCAGGCTGGCGATCAGGCTGCGAAATGACTTGGCGCGCGACCATTCATAGCCAAAGACCATCACCCCCAGCACGCCCCACGCCGACATATGGCACAGCCAAACCACCACGCCGAGGGGCAGCATCACCGCCCAGCGCCAAGGCTTGCCCTCCAGCCTGACCCAAGCCGCGAAGACCCACAGCGCGAGCCCCTGCCCCAGCGTGAAGTTCAGCAAGCCAATCAGCATCATCGGCGACCAGATAAAGGCAAAGGCCAGCAGCGAGCCGATACCAAACCGCCGCCGCAGCACCCATTCCACCGCCAGAATGCCGGTGCCGGTCATCACCGGGATCAGGCCGGTGATGATTCGCCCGCCCGGCTCCAGCCCGAAGACAGCCGCAAAGGGGCAGATCAGAATATCGACCCCCAGATTGCCCGTCCATTGCCACTGGAAACCGTAAAACCGCGCCAGATCGGCGCTGCGCCCGCCGTCCAGCATCACATAATACCGCGCCAGATGCGCCGGGTAATCGCTCATTTGCGGGTAATGCGCCGCCAGCGCGGGCAGGCATGACAGCAGCGCCAGCACCAGCGCCAGCCAGAAACCGTCTGCGCCCACCGCGCTGATCTGCCCGACAGCGCTGATCGGTTCGTCAGCCACTGAGATGGGTTCGGTCATGGCACAAACTTCATGAAGGGAGATACCTGGCAGGAGCGGGGGGACTCGAACCCACGGCCCTCGGTTTTGGAGACCGATGCTCTACCAACTGAGCTACGCTCCTGCAGGTGTGGCGCCTCTAGGGCCTGACGCGGCGGATGGCAAGGTGCAAGCTGGTGATTTCTTGCACGCCCCGCTTCCCAGCCGCCCCGCCCGCGCGGTATAGGGCGCGCATGCACTCGCCCTTTCGCCCGCAGATCATTCCGCCCGACATGGTGATGCTGGCCTATCGCGACGGCATTTTCCCCATGAGCGACGGCCGCGATAACCCCGAGGTGTTCTGGGTGGAACCCAAACGCCGCGCAATTCTGCCGCTCGATGGCTTTCATTGTTCGCACTCGCTGGCCAAGCGTTTGCGTCGGGGCGATTACGAGGTCACCTGCAACACCGCCTTTGCCGAGGTGCTGGAGGCCTGCGCCGCCCCGCGCGGCGGGCGGCATGGCGATGAGACATGGATTAACGGGCGGCTGGCGGCGACCTACCGCGCGCTGTACCGCACCGGCCAAGCGCATTCGATCGAGGTGTGGCAGCGCGATGCGGAGGGCGCGCGGGTGCTGGTCGGCGGGCTGTACGGCGTCGGTTTCGACCGGGTGTTCTGCGGCGAGAGCATGTTTTCACGCAGCCCGGACACATCCAAACTGGCGCTGGCATGGCTGGTGGCGGCGCTGCGTTTTGGGGGCGCGGAACTGCTGGACTGCCAGTTTATGACGGCGCATCTCGCCACCCTCGGCGCGGTGGAGATTACGCAGGCGCGCTATTTGCGGCGGCTGCGTCATGCGCAAAGGCCGGTGGTGGCCCTGACACGCTCGGCGGCGACTCAATGGCCGGCGGGGGCCTCGCCGGCGTCGGCCTCATTGACCGGGGCTGCGGGGGCTGCGGGTGTCTCGGGGGCGGCGGCGGGCTTGGCGGGCTCGGTGGTTCCCTTGCCCTTGCCGGTGGCCTTTGCGGGCTTGCTGGAGGCGGCGGGGTCTTCTTCCTCGCCGGGGAATTTCATCGCGCAGTCCTTGACCCAGACGTCATAGACCGGGTGCTCCACCGCGTTCAGCGACGGCGAATTTTTGAACAGCCAGCCGGAAAACACCTTGTTCCACTGCAATTTTTGCGCGGTGGTGGCGCGTTCCTCGACGAATAATTGCACGAAGGCGCCGGTTTCGGGCGGATGTTCCCACGGCGCGGTTTTCTCGCAAGTCGCCAGCTTGACCACGACATTGCCCACCCGGCGCGATTCGCCGGTCTTCATCACGAGGTCTTGCTCCTCGTTATTGCGCTTGTTCAGCAGGCCCAGCGTCGCGACGCGGTCCTTGACCGGGGTGGCATACTGGTTCTCCACGGCGGCGACCTGTTTGCCGCCGCTGAGCGATTGGGGAACGTCGGTCGCCTTGGCCTCGCGGACATCATCGCCCGACGAATGACAACCGGCCAGCGCCAGTCCAGCCACAATCGATGCGCGACGCAGCGCGGTAAGCAGCGACAGGCGGCGCATGGGAGCCCTCAGCCTTCCGGCGACCAGGCTTCGTAATCCCCACTGGCCGCAGCCCGTGCCCCCGTGGCGCCGGCGGGCAAATAGCGCGCCGCGGTGCCGGTGGCGTTGGGGGTATATTCGGCCTCCCAGATGTGCGCGGGCGGCAGGTTGCTCTCGGGCACGCCGTCAAAGCTGCCGTGCAGCCAGCCATGCCATTCCGCCGGCACGCGGCTGGCGTCATTGGCGCCATTATAGATCACCCAGCGGCGCTCGCGGCCATCTGGCAGGCGCTTCTTCGCGCGGTAATATGTGTTGCCCTGATGGTCGGTGCCGACCTTCTCTCCGGTCAAGGCGCCCATGATTGAGGTGCTGACGGTCGCGCCGTTCCACCAGGTGAAGATCTTGCCGAGAATGCCCATGCCCCTGCGCCTAGCGGATCGCCCGCGCGCAGGCAAGTATCGGCATGGCCCTAATCCTCACAATCTTCCGCCGCCCATTCCTCGGCTTCCTCTACCGAGGCGGCGCGGATCAGGGCGCGCGATTGGGTCATGGAATGGCCGGCGCGCAGCATTGCCGCCAATTGCTTTTCGGCGCGGGCGCGGTCGGGGGGCTCCGCGCCAAAGGGGCCAAAGCGGCGTTTGCGGGCGAAAATCAGCGCCGAACGCCGCGCCGCGCCCGCATCGGGGGCGACATCGGCGCGGATGTCCTCTGCGATGCCCGCCTGAGACAGCGCGCCCGAAATACGCCGCGCACCAAGGCCCCGCCGCAGCATGCTGCCCGCCTTGGCCTCGGCAAAGCCCGCGTCATCGACATAGCCCACACCGACAAAGCGGGCGACCAATGCGGCGATCACCTCTTGTCCCGCCTCGGGGGCGTCCTCATCGGCCCAGCCCGCTGCGCGCAATTTGCGGGCCAGATAATCCTCCAGCTTGGCGGCGCTGGTGGCAAAGCGCGCGGTATAGGCCAGCGCCAATTGCTCCAGCCGCGCCGGGTCCAGCGGCGTTGGCGGGCGGCGTTCTTTTTGCTGCCGCTGTGGGCGTTTGTTCCCTCGTTTCGGCGCATCGCTGTCGCCGTTTAGGGGATTATGCGGGGGGCGGCTGAACATCGGCCATAATCATGCCACAGTCCGGGGCGAATGGGAAATTGCACGAGTCGCGAGCTGGCTCAACCTATTCATCCTGGGGCCCGATGGGGCCTCATATCCAAGGGCGCATCATATCGCGCCATGGCGTTACAAGGGTTTTCATCGATGACTGCAACCGCCGCTCTTGCCCCATTGGCCCCCACGCCCAATGCTTGCGCCCTGCCGCGCCGCTTTGCCGATTTCGCCACTTTCGGCGAGGCGCTGGATTACGCGGCACAGGGCACACGCGGGCTGAATTTCCATGATCCGCGCGGGGTGCTGACCCGCGCCTATCCCTTCAGCGAACTGCGTCAGGATGCGCTGGCGCAGGCCCGCCGTCTGGTGGCGCGCGGCGTAGCGAAGGGCGACCGCATCGCCATCATCGCCGAGACCGGCGCGGAGTTCGCGGCGCTGTTCTGCGGGGTGATCTATGCGGGCGCTTGGCCGGTGCCGCTGCCTTTGCCCACCAGCTTTGGTGGCAAGGACAATTACATCGATCAACTGGCGGTGCAGCTGGGCAGCAGCGACCCGACGCATCTGTTCTACCCGCCAGAGATTGCCGCGATGGGTGAAGGCGCGGTTATGCGCCACAATGCCAACGGCGCGAATTGCATCGGCGAGAGCTGGGACATCACCGCAGCCGCCCCTGCCCCCGATGTCGCCCTGCCACAGGCGCATACCGACGACATTTGTTACCTGCAATATTCCAGCGGCTCGACCCGTTTTCCCCACGGCGTGGCGGTGACGCATGGCGCCTTGCTCAACAACCTCGCGGGACACAGCCACGGCATGGAGGTCTGCGCAACCGACCGCTGCATCAGCTGGCTGCCGTGGTATCACGACATGGGTCTGGTCGGGTGTTTCCTGTCGGTGATCGCCAATCAGGTGTCGGCCGATTACCTGAAGACCGAGGATTTCGCGCGGCGGCCTCTCGCATGGCTGGACCTCATCAGCCGCAACCCCGGCACCTCGATTAGTTATTCACCCACATTCGGCTATGACATTTGCGCGCGGCGTATCTCCAGCCAGACCAATGTGGCGGAGCGGTTTGACCTTGCCCGTTGGCGGCTGGCGGGCAATGGCGCCGACATGATCCGCCCCGATGTCATGCAGGGCTTCGTCAACGCCTTTGCGGATGCAGGCTTCAAGGCCAGCGCCTTCCTGCCCTCCTATGGCCTCGCCGAGGCGACGCTGGCCGTCACCATCATGCCGCCGGGCGAGGGCATCCGCGTCGAGCTGGTCGAGGAGGAGCGCCTGTCGGGCCAGCCCCGCGACCTGTCGCGCCCCGCCCGTTACCGCGCCATCGTCAATTGCGGCAAGCCGGTGCGCGACATGGTGGTGGAGATCCGCGGTGCCGGCGGCCAAGCGCTGTCCGACCACCACATCGGCAAGGTGCTGTGCAAGGGGCCATCGGTGATGCACTCCTACTTCCGCGATCCCGATGCCACCGCCGATTGCCTGTCCGATGGCTGGCTGGATACCGGCGACATGGGATATATGGTGGACGGCTATCTGTTCATCGTCGGCCGCGCCAAGGACATGATCATCATCAACGGCAAAAACCACTGGCCGCAAGACATCGAATGGGCCGTCGAGCAACTGCCCGGTTTCCATCAGGGCGACATCGCGGCGTTCAGTCTGGAGACCGAAACCGGCGAGGAAACCGCCGCCGTGCTGGTCCATTGCCGCGTATCCGACCCCGAAGACCGCGCCCGCCTGCATGCCCTGGTGGCCGAGAAAGTCCGCGCCATTCTGGGCCACCCGGCGGTGGTGGAGCTGGTGCCGCCGCGCAGCCTGCCCCGCACCTCCTCCGGCAAGCTGAGCCGCGCCAAGGCCAAATCGCAATATCTGTCGGGCGAGATTATGGCGTTGTCGCTGGCGGCGTGAGGGGGTTAACCCCATGCTCAAGCGTGCATTCCTTTTCACCGGGCTGGCAGGGGCATTTTTACTGCTGAGTAACTGCGCATGGGAATTCAGCAAAGTCCTCCATGACAAGGAGGTCAACGCCAACAGCCTAGAGAGACTGTGGGCTGAAGGCAGGAGCGTGCCAATGGGCGTTGTCGTCCCAGCAAATAATCGCTGGGCGCCCAATGCATTTGTTTCAGAACCATCGCCACCGCAGCCCGGCCAGAACACTCACGTTCTGATCCTTGACGATCATTACCGGGGCGACGATCAGGGATACAGGACCCCAAATGGCATAATCGGTGATGATATTAGTCACAGCTTGCTGTGTTCTTTGCCGCAAAAGGCCGCAATTCAAAAAATCACAATCGATGCAATCGTGCTTGCTAAAATCCGCAAGGAATGCGCTGTCGGCACCATAACCCAATAAACTCCCGGGAGCGCGAGGGGGTAACCACCTCGCATCTTTGCTTCCCTCCTCTGTCTTATCTCGCTAATACAGCTTGCATCGCCGCGCGAGGCACCCCATCTTGGCGGAACGCCTCACTGGCACATCAACGAGCGAGCGCCCCAACCATGGCCACAACGACAGACACGCCCACCATCACCCTCACCGCCCCCGATCCTGTTCCGGTGGTCGCGCCCGCACAGGCGGCAGGCCTTGTTCCGCTGAGCGCGGAGACGGGGGTGAAGCTGGATGGCAAGGTGCAGGCATTTATCGCTGATCTGGTGGCGCAGGATGCCGCCTCGCCCGAATTTGGCCAGCGGGTGGACCAGCTGACCGCGATGGGGCGCAAGGAAATCGCGGCGGCGGCGGGGATGTCGAACCGCTTCCTCGACCGGCCGGCGAAGGCGATTGACAAGGATACCGGTGTCGGCGCCAGCCTGCTGCAACTGCGCCGCACCGTGGAGGACCTCGACCCGAGCCGCGCGATGCGGCCGCGAAAACTGGTGGACCGCCTGCCCTTTGGCAACCGGATGAAGCGTTATTTCGATGGCTATGTTTCGGCGCAGGGGCATATCAAGGGCATTCTGGACACGCTGGCGCGCGGCAAGGACGAACTGCTGATGGACAACGCCGCCATCGATGTCGAACGCGCCAAGCTGTGGGAGGCGATGGGGGCGCTGGAACAGATGATCCACATCGCGGCGAACCTTGATACGGGGCTGGAGGACAAGGCCGCCGAACTGGACCACACCGACCCCGCCAAGGCCAAGGCGATCCGCGAGAGCGCGCTGTTCTATACCCGCCAGCGCCGGCAGGATCTGCTGACCCAGATGGCGGTGACAGTGCAGGGCTATCTGGCGCTGGATCTGGTCAAGAAGAACAATGTCGAACTGGTCAAGGGCGTGGACCGCGCCAGCACCACCACCGTTGCTGCTCTGCGTACCGCCGTGACGGTGGCGATGGCGATGACCAATCAGCGGCTGGTGTTGCAGCAGATTACCGCGCTGAACGACACCACCGCCAAGATCATCGATTCCACCGGCGAATTGCTGAAATCGCAAACCGCCAAGATCCACGAACAGGCCGCCGCCAGCACCATTCCGATGGAAACGCTGCAACGCGCCTTTCAGAACATCTATGAGACGATGGACAATATCGACACATTCAAGCTGAAGGCGCTGGATGCGATGAAGCAGACCGTGGAAACGCTGGGCGGCGAGGTGGAGAAATCGCGCGGCTATATCGCGCGGGCGCAGGGGGCCAGTGCTCAGGCGGTGACGCATGATGCGCCGGGCTTGCTGAGTTTGGAGGGCTGAGGCGATGAGCAGCCCCGCACAGGACAGCGACGCGATCCTCTCCGCAGCCCGGCGATCGCTGGTGGATCAGCGCGCCGGGGGGCGGCGGGTGCCGCGTGGGCGCCCGATTGGCCAGCGTTCGGCGGCGCTGCGGCGCGGGGGGCTGAAACGCAAGCTGGCGATGCTGGGGCTGGGGTTGGTCGCGGCGGGCATTCCGGTGGTGATGCTGATATTCATGCTGCTGTCGCTGTTGTTTGGCGGCTTGGCCGTCTTGCTGAAGGGGCTGCTGGTGGGCGCCTTGGCCTTTGCCGGGCTGGTTTGGCTGATCAAGCGCATTTCGGCCAGCACCGCCTTGATGGTCCCCACGCGCGAGGCGCTGAGCAAAGGCAGCGCGGCGGGCCTGATCGGCAATGTCGAACTCTGGCTGGAGGCGCAGCGGCCGCAGCTGCCCGCGCCGGCGCTGGATTTGGTGGGGCAGTTGGGGGGTAAGCTGGATCTGCTGGCCACGCAGCTCGACCGGCTGGGCGAGGATGCGCCCGCCGTGGCGCAGGTCCGCGCGCTGGTGGGCGAACATCTGCCCGAGGTGGTCAGCGCCTATACCGCGATCCCGGCGCCATTGCGGGGGCAAAAGCAGGGCGGCTCCACCCCCGACGAGCAGCTGGCGCAAAGCCTGACCCGCATCGGCGGCGAAATCGACAGCGTCACCCGCCAACTCGCCGAGGGCGCCATCGACCGCCTCGCCATCCAGACACGGTTTCTGGATATGAAATATGGCGAGGGCGGGGTCGATCAGAAGGGTTGAGGGGGGACCATGAGCGCCAAGAAAACACGCATCATGTATATAGAGGACAAATCCGGGGGGCTGAATGGTCCCGCACGGATCGGGCGCGTGACTTTGTCCAAATCAGGGCTGTCGCTGCATTACGCGGGGCGAAGTTTTCAGCGGCTCGGCGGGATGGGCTATAAGGCGAATTACTTTGACGCGGAGACAGGCGATCCGTTTTGGATATCCGGCCCCAGAAAGGGCGGTCGCGACCGCCTGTATGAGGGGAGCACAATGCCGGTGGAAATTGATGCGGACGTAAAAGACGAGTATATGAAGTCTATCAGAGGGCTGTAGGCCGCATATCCTAACCCCAATTAAAAAGGCCCGGGCAACCTAAGCTGCCCGGGCCTTTGCATTTGCGAAACCAGCGTGTCTTACGAAACGGTCGCCTTGACGATCTTGCCGGGGGTGCGGGGGGGCTCGCCCTTGGGCAGGGCGTCCACGTGGTCCATGCCTTCCTCGACCACGCCCCAGACAGTATATTGCTTGTCGAGGAAGCGCGCGTCGTCAAAGCAGATGAAGAACTGGCTGTTGGCCGAATGCGGCGCGCTGGTCCGCGCCATGCTGCATACGCCGCGCACATGGGGTTCGGCGTTGAATTCGGCCTGAAGGTCGGGCTTGGACGAGCCGCCGGTGCCGGTGCCATTGGGGCAGCCGCCCTGCGCCATGAAGCCGGGGATCACGCGGTGGAACTTGACGCCGTCATAGAAACCTTCGCTGACCAGTTCCTTGATGCGCGCGACGTGGCCGGGGGCCAGATCGGGGCGCAGCTTGATCTTTACGTCGCCTGTATCGAGGGTGAGGGTGAGGTATTCGTCCGCCATGATGGGCTCCTTTGTGATTTGCCGGCTGATATAAGGTGCCCGCCGGCAATGTCACGCGCGCAATTGACGAGGGGACCGCCGCGCGCCACATGGGCGCCATGCCCCTGCACATGACCAAGATTGCCTTTACCTGCGACGATGTGGCGGACCTGCGCCGATGGATGGCGGAATGCGCCCTGCCGACAAGCGAGCACGGCGGCGAGGCGCGGCTGACCACCCGCTATGTGCCCAAACGTCAGGCGGAGATGGTCGGTGGATCGCTGTTTTGGATCAAGGGCGGGGTGTTTATCGGGCGGTCTCCGCTGTTGGGGTTTGAGCAGAAACCCGATGGCCGGTGGTGGATCAGGCTGGAGCCGCGGGTGATCGGCGTGATGCCTCAGGCGCGCCGCGCGCATCAGGGCTGGCGTTATTTGGCCGAGGAAGATGCGCCGGCGGATCTGGCCGGCGACGGCGCGGAGGAGGCGATGCCCGGCAAGTTGGCGAGTGATCTGGCGCGGCTCGGGCTGGTTTAGCGGCGTGGGGGTGTATCCGCTGGCGAATGCGGACGTTTGGCCGGGGCGGGCACGAAATCGGGCCGGCATTTTGGGCGCCTGACAACTCGGCCGGATCTGCTCAGCGCATGGGCTTGAGGATCGCCGGCGAGGCGCGGGTGTTTGCTGCTTCTCTTTGCGAACGTCCGGGTAGAAAGTCAGCTTTTGGCAGCCCGGCTCGCCCCTGAGGTCGGCGACGAAAAAGGCGGGCGGGGTCGCAGATCGCGCCTTTACCCCTCGGCGCCGTAGTTGGCGCCTGTAAGCGGGGCTGGATTCGTGCCGTCCGGCGCTTTGCGCGTGGCCACGCAGTTTACGCCGCGCCCCATGCCCAAAATGCCGACCCGAAACACCGCGCTTGCCCGAGGCCTCGGGCGAGAGCGGATGGGTGGGGCTTGTAACCGTTATGGTTCGTGTAGGAAAGAGGTTTGTGGGGGGGGGGTATATCCAAGGTCTCATCTGGCAAAGGCATCCCACTCCAGATTGTATACCGTACAATGATCTGGTCGATCCGTGTCGCAATCAATCTGATATGCGTCATCGCCTACCCGGTAATAATCAAGCCCAGATCTTCCACCAATCCAGCCGTAAGATAGCACGGTATCGAGCGGTATCACATATTTTGCATCAATACATGTCGACGAAATGCCATCTCCGGGGCCGTATCTTTTTACAACACACCTGCTCGGCGCTGCGTAAGGGGCTGATTTTATATGATCTGTCCAGTGCCTGTGCGTATCATGATACGTGCAATAGCCGACAAGCAGCACCAGAAACAGAAGTACCCACCAACTTGCGGCTGTTCGTACATTCATCCGCCTCCTCCTCATCTTATCGAAGTATCTGATATAAAATAAAATTGTGCTAAGAAAAACGCCGTTTCATGCAAAGCGCAACCACCGGATAGGGGTCTGGGGTGTAACACCCCAGCCGCCGGAGGCCCTTCCTGCACGCCGCCGGAGGCTCTTCAAACTCGCCTCACCCCTTCAGCCAGTGATCCAGCAAATGCCAGGCCACCGCATGGCGCGGCGGTGCAACGAACTCCGCGCCCCCTTCGCCGGACATGGCGGCGGCGATCTGGGCTCGGGTGAACCAGCGGGCGTCTTCCAGTTCGGCGGTGTCGATGGTGATGTCGCGGCCCCGCGCCACGGCGTGGCAGGCCAGCATCAGCGATGAGGGGAACGGCCAAGGCTGGCTGGCGACATAGCGGACCTCGGCAACGCGCAGGCCGGCTTCCTCGAAGACTTCGCGGGTGACGGCTTCCTCGATGCTCTCGCCGGGTTCGACGAAGCCCGCCAGCGCCGAATAGCGCCCCGCCGGAAAGCGCGGTTGGCGGCCCAGCAGGAGGTCGCCCTGATGCTCGACGGTCATGATGACGACGGGATCGGTGCGGGGGAAGTGTTCGGCGCCGCACGCCGGGGCGACGCAGCTTCGTTGCCAGCCGCCCTTGGCCAGCGCGGTTGGCGCGCCGCAGCGGGGGCAGAACCGGTGGCGGGCGTGCCATCCCGCCAGACTGCGCGCGGTGCCATAGGTGGCGAGGTCGGCGGGGGCCATTTGCGCCATGGCTTGCCACAGGCGCGGGGGCGGCGGGGCGGGTTGGCCTGATGCGTGATCTGGCGCGGCGACGAAGCAGCCTCGCCCTGCCCCGTCTAGCCCTAGGAAGATGAGGTCCGCCCCCTTCTCCGTGCCGGCAAAGGCGCCGGCCTCCGCCAGCGCGCCCCATTGCAGGGCGGCGTCCTCGTCGATGCGGGGCTCCAATCCGTCGAGGCGGAGCAGGCGGGCCTCCGCGCTCATCACGGCGGCGAGTTTGGCGGGGTCGCCGCGCAGTTGATCGGCGCGGTCGAGTTGGCCGCCTGCAAAGGCAATGGGTGCGGTCATGCGGCCATATCCACCGGCGGGCGGGCGAGCAGATCGGCGCGGACCACATCGCCGAATTTCTCGGATATGGCGTGGGCGGCGGTGGGCATATATTGCACGAACAGTCCGGCACGCAGGCCCAACCGCTGATCGATGAAGCCCTGCGTGCCAGCCGCCCCGCTCCAGCCGAACAGCCCTGCGCGATCGCCCAGCCCGACGCGGCCGCCGGCGCCGTGGCCGTCTGGCGCGCGGCCATGCGCGGAGGGCATCAGGACGCCGGCTGGCAGCAGGTTGGATGTGCCCATGGCCACCGCCTGCGCGCTCATGATGCGGGTGGTTTCGTGCAGGCCGCCGTTCACCAGCATGGCAAGGAAGCGGTCATAGTCGAGCGGCGTCGTCACCAGACCCGATCCGCCATAGGCGAAGGCGGGCGGGGTCAGGTAAACCGAATCGGTGTGGACATCGAGCGGGATGGAAATGCCGAATTTCACCCCGTAATTGGTGACGAGACGCGGAGCCTCTGCAGCGGGGACGGTGAAATAGCTGCTGCTCATGCCCAGCGGGCCGAACAGGCGTTCGGCCATGACGGCCTCCAGACCTTTGCCGGTGATGCGTTCGATGACCAGGCCCAGCACGTCCAGGCCCATGGAATAGCTCCATTTTGTGCCGGGTTCAAACAGCAAGGGCACGCTGGCGGTGCGGCGGAGGAATTCGGCGGGGGTCAACGGGGTTTCGGCGAAGATATCGGGCAGCGGGCGGTGGGCGATGCGCGCGGGCACCACCCCTTGGCGGCCGAGTTCCAGCGACACCGCCTCATGCCCGACGCCCGCATAGCCGAGGCCCGAGCTGTGGGTCAGCAGGTGGCGGATGGTGATTTGCGCCTTGGCGGGCACGGCGTCGAGGCCCTTGGCGGGGTCCACCACCACGCGCATTTGGGCGAATTCGGGCACGAAATCGGCCAGCGGCTGGTCGAGCCGCAGCCGCCCCTCGTCCACCAGCATCATGGCGATCATGCCGGTCAGCGGCTTGGTCATCGAATAGACGCGGTAAAGCGAGTTGCCATCCACCGGCAGCTTATCGCCGAACCCCCGCATGCCCCGGGTGATCAGCCCCGGCGCATGGTCGGCCCAGCCAAAGCAGGCGGTGGCGCAGGGCAATTGCATGCCGCCCACCGCGTCGTCCAGCAATTCGGTGACCTGCGGCCATTGGCCTTCTATGGAGGGTGCCTCCGCTGCCCAGACCCGCCCGCCCCATGGCGCCAGAGCCAGCCCCGCCCCCAGCAGGGCACCTGTGCGCAGCAGGCCACGGCGGGTGAGTGTGTGATCAGTCATGGGGTTGGTCCTCTCGGGCGGTGGCGAGTGATGCGGCTTTGGCAAACAGGCTGGGCAGACCGGCCTCGGCGAGGTGCGATAGGGGCCACCATTCGCCTTCTGTCAGACTAGCCAGATCCGCGCCGGAATAAACCATCAATTCCAAGGTCAGGGTGAAATGGGTGAAGGTATGGGTGACTTCGCCTGCGCTGTGCCATGGGCCGGGCAGCGGCGGCGCGCCGTCGCCATCCGCGCGCGCGGACCAGCCATCGTCTGGCAGCGCGCGCATTCCGCCGAGCATGCCTTTGCCGGCGCGGCGGACCAGCCAGACTTCGCCGGCCTTGGCGGCTTCGCGGGTGATCCAATAGGCGCGGCCTTTGCGTTCGGGGCGGGGGCGTTTGGGGGCCTTGATGGGCAGGGTTTCGGGCGTACCGGCGGCGCGGCCCTGACACATCGCCTCCAGCGGGCAGAGCATGCAGCGGGGCGCACGCGGGGTGCAGATGCCGGCGCCGAGGTCCATCATGCCTTGCGCGAAATCGCCGGCGCGCTTGGCGGGCGTGATGCTGTCTGTGGCGGCGCGGATCAGCGGTTTGGCGCCGGGCAGCGGCTGGGTGATGGCGAACAGGCGCGAGACGACGCGCTCCACATTGGCGTCCACCACCACCGCGCGGCGGCCAAAGGCGATCGCCGCCACCGCCGCCGCCGTGTAGGCGCCGATGCCGGGCAGCGCGCGCAGGGCTTCCTCGGTATCGGGGAAGGCGCCGGCCCCACCTTCTTGGGCGCTGACGGCCCGCGCGCAGGCGATAAGGCCCCTCGCCCGCGCGTAATATCCCAGGCCTGCCCATGCGGCCATCACCTCGGCCTCGTCCGCTGCGGCGAGGGCCTGAACCGTCGGCCAGCGGGCGGTGAAGGCGGCGAAATAGGGGATCACGGCGGGGACGGTGGTCTGTTGCAGCATCACCTCTGACAGCCAGACGCGGTAGGGGGCTGGTGGTGCGGCACCCGGCGGCGCGCGCCACGGCAAGGCCCGCGCCGACACATCATACCACGCCAGCAGAGCCTCGGCCATGCGGTGATCGGTTGTGAAGGCTCTGGCATCCATGGGCGGGCTATGGCATGGCTGGGATGTTATGGGAACGATCCGGATATGACGCGCGACACGAAAGACCCGGATAAGGCACGCGCCCGCAAGCCAGCCGCCCGCAAGCCAGCCGTGTTTGAAAGATCACGCGGCGGCCCGGCCCGCGCCATCGCCGATCTGATGCCCGAAATTGGCCGCACCGCGTTTCGCCGCTTTGGCTTTGTGCAGTCCAGCGTGGTGACGCGCTGGGCGGAGATCGTCGGCGCACAGCACGCCCGCGTGTCGTTCCCCGAGGCGATCCGGTTCCCCCCCGGCGAACGATCCGACGGCATCTTGCAGCTGGTGGTGGAACCCGCCCACGCCCCGATCATCACCCATCTGGTGCCAGAGGTGATCGAGCGCGTGAACCGCTTTTTCGGTTACAACGCCGTCGCCAAGGTCAAGATCCGCCAAGGCCAAGTCACGGTGCACGACGAGGGCCCGCGAACCGCGCCGCCCAGCTTGCGCCCCATCCCCATCGAGCTGGGCGACAGTTTGCGCGATATTGGCGATGCGGAACTGCGCGCCGTGCTGACCTCGCTCGCCCGCAGCCTGAATGATGCGCAAGATGCGCGAAATCCGGAGTAAACCCCCAAAGATGTCCCACGTCCTTCGCCTGCTCCGTCCCTTGCTGTGTGTGGCGGCTGCCGCCTTGGCCACGCTGGCGGTTGCTAGCCCGGCCCGCCATCCTGCCAGCCAAGCCGGCAATTGGAACGCCACCGTCATGGTCACGCCAGAGGGCGGGCACCGGATCGGCAACCCGGCGGCGCCGCTGAAGGTCGTCGAATATATGAGCTATACCTGCTCGCATTGCGCCGAGTTCGAGATGCAGGGCGTGCCCGTGCTGCAAGTCAGCGCGCTGGCGCAGGGCAAGGTCAGTTTCGAGGTGCGCCACCTGATGCGCGACCCCATCGACGCCGCCATCACCCAGCTGACCAATTGCGTGCCCCCGGCGCGGTTTGAGGCGCTGCATCAGGCCTTTCTGCGCCGGCAGGATCAATTCCTCGCCCGCGCGCAGCGTGCCCCGCGCGCACAGGTGGAGCGCTGGGAACAGGGCGATGTCCGCCAGCGTTTCCGCGCCATCGCCAGCGACATCGATCTGTATCAGGTGATGGAGGAACACGGCGTCGGCCGGATGGAGGCAGACCGCTGCTTTGCCAATGAGGCGCTCAGCCGCCGCCTCGCCTTGCAAACCAAGGGCGCGGTGGACATGGGGATCAATGGCACGCCGTCGTTTTTGCTCAACGGCCAATTGCTGGCCGGCACCCACAATTGGCAAACGCTGGAGCCGCAACTCAGCGCCCGGATGTAATGTCTTCAATCTCCGCCAGCGTTACGCTAGGCTGACCCCGCAATCACAAGGATACCCCCGCTATGCCCTCTACCCCCCGTTTTCGCCGCCTTGGCTTGGCTCCGCTGGCCGTGCTGGCCTTGGGCCTGTCCGCCTGCCACAAGGATGATGCCGCCACTGGCACCGTCGCATCGGGCGCCACATCGGGCGCCGCAGCCGTCGCCGCCGTGCCCGCGCCCGCCGGCAAGCAATGGGCCGACGTCGTCGCCAAGACCGCGGACGGCGGCATGGTGATGGGCAACCCCAATGCGCCGATCAAGCTGGTCGAATATGGATCGCTGTCCTGCCCGCACTGCGCGCATCTGGCGCAGGAGGCCATGCCCACTCTGACCGCCAAATATGTCAATACCGGCAAGGTCAGCTATGAATTCCACAGCTTTGCCATTCACCCGATGGATGTGCCGCTGACGGTGCTGGTGCGCTGCGCGGACCCGGCGGCCTATTTCGGGCTGGTTGATCAGCTGTACCTGAATTACGACCCGATGATGGCCAAGTTCACCGCCAACCAAAAGGCTGTGCAGGCCACCATGTCGCTGCCCGCCGCGCAGCGCTGGACGGCGATGTCGGATGCTGCGGGCTATACCGAATTCTTCGCGTCGCGGGGCGTGCCCACCGCCAAGGCGCATGCCTGCCTCGCCGATCTGGCGGCCGCGCAGGCGGTGGCGAATGAGGCCGATGCGATCAGCGCCAAGAATATCGATTCGACCCCGACCATTTTGGTCAACGGTACCAAATATGTGGCGCCGTCGTGGGCTCAGCTGGAAACCACATTACAGAACGCCGGCGCGCGGTGATCGCGCACTAACGATGCGCATCCGGCGGCTCAAACTGGCGGGGTTCAAAAGCTTCGTCGAGCCCGCCGAACTGCGGATCGAGGCGGGGCTGACCGGCGTCGTCGGGCCAAACGGCTGCGGCAAATCGAACCTGCTGGAGGCCATCCGCTGGGTGATGGGCGAGGGCAGCGCCAAATCGATGCGCGGCGCAGGCATGGAGGACGTGATCTTCGCCGGCACCTCCACCCGGCCCGCCCGCGCCTTTGCCGAGGTGGTGCTGCTGGCCGACGATGACGCGGGCGAGGAACTGGAAGTCGTCCGCCGGATCGAGCGCGGGGCGGGCAGCGCCTACCGCATCAACGGCCGCGACGCGCGGGCGAAGGATGTCTCGCTGATCTTCGCGGACGCGGCCACCGGCGCGCATTCGCCGGCACTGGTCAGCCAAGGGCGCATCGCCGCCGTCATCGCCGCCAAACCCGCCCAGCGCCGCGAAATGCTGGAGGAGGCGGCGGGGATCGCTGGCCTCCACGTCCGCCGCCGCGATGCCGAGGGGAAACTGCGCGCGACCGAGGCGAACCTTGCGCGGCTCGAAGACATCGTCGCCGGACTGGACGCGCAGATCGCGGGATTGCGGCGGCAGGCGCGGGCCGCCGAACGCTACACCGCGCTGTCGGACCGGATCAAAACCGCCGAGGCAAGGCTGGTCTTCGCGCGTTGGCGCGATGCAGCCGCTGCCGCAGAGGCCGCCCGCGTTGAGGCCGCCGCCGCCGAGGTCCGCGTCACGGAGGCGCAGGGTGCGGCCAAATCGGCGCAAGAGGGGCAGGCCTCCGCCGCCGCTGCCTACGCCGAAGCGCGTGATACGCTGGCCGATCGGCGCGACGATGCGTCATCCTTGGGGCACCGGATGGCCAGTCTGACCGGGCAGTTGGAGGGGGCCGAGCAGCGGCTGACTGACCTTGACCGGCAGGCCCAGCGGCTGGAGGAAGACCGCGCCGACGCCGACCGGCTGACCCGGGACGCCGCCGATGCGCTGGCCCGGTTGGAGCAGGCCTTGACCGAGGGCCGCGCCGCACTCGCCGCCGAGGAAGCGCGCCGCCCGGCGTTGGAACGCGCGATGGAGGAGGCGACTCGCGCCGAGCGGGCGCAGGAATTGGCCTTGGCGCAGGCCGCCGCCGCGCAGGCTGGTGTGGAGGCCGAATGGCGGATTGCCGATGCCGAATGCGCCGCCGCCCTCGCCCGCCTGACCCGCAGCCACGCCGAGGCCGATCGGCACGCCCGCGCCCGCGCCGCACTGGAAGCCGAGGCTGACCCGGCGCTGGCCATCGCGACGGCGGAGGCTGAGGCGAAGGCGGCGGAGCAGCGCCTGACCTCCGCGCGCGCCGCCAGCGAGGCACATTCCGCCGCGCGCGAGACACTGGCGGCGGCGCGTGAGGGGTTGTCGGTGGGCTTGGCGCAGGCGCGCGCGGAGCTGGCCACCACGACGCGCGAGGCCGAGGCGCTGACCCGTGACAAGGCGGCGCGGGATCGGCAAGCGGCGACCAAGGGCGGGCGCAGTGCCATCAGCGCGCTGCGGGTCGCGCCGGGGTATGAGCGGGCGGTGTCGGCGGTGCTGGGGCGCGATGCCTCTGCGCCATTAGGGGCCGTTGCGGCGGGGGATGGGCGGTTTTGGACGGGGGCGACACCGCCTGCGCCCGCCGCCGACAGCCTGATTGCGCATGTGAGCGAATACCCGGAGGAGCTGGCCGCGCGGCTGGCCTTGGCGCGTTTTGCCGAAACCGACGAGGGGCAGATCTTGGCGCCCGGCGAATGGCTGGTGACGCGCGCAGGGCATTTACGGCGCTGGGATGGCTTTGTCGCGCGCGGCGAAGGGGCGGCGGAGGCGGCGCGGCTGGAGGCGGATAACCGCTTGGCCGAGTTGGCGGCGCGGCTGCCGGCGCAGCAGGCGGCGGCGGCGCAGGCCGAGGCCGATTTGGCCGGGGTGGCGGGGGAATTGGCCGCAGCGCAGGCCGCGTTGAAGACCGCCGAGGCCGAGATCGCCGAAGCCTCGCGCGCGGAGCGTGAGGCGCTGCGGGCGCTGGATGCCGCGACGGGGGCCGCCGCGCGCCGCGCCCAGCGTCTGGCCGAAATGAACCGCGCCGCCGGTGATCTGGCGCGTGAGGCCGGGGAGGCCTCTGCCGCGCATGATGCCGCCGTGGAACGCCGCGCCGGCTTGCCAGACCCCGAACTGGGGCGCGCCGCTCTGGCCGCCGCGCGCGGGCGCAATGAGGCGGCGCGCGCCGCCTTGCAGGGGGCGAGCGCGGCTTTGGCGGCGCATGATCAGGCGCTGGCGGTGGCGCGGGAACGTGCCGCCGCGCAAGGGGCCGACATCCGGGGGTGGCAGGCGCGCGCGGGGGATGCGGCCAAACGTCTGGCCGGAATGCAGACCCGCGCCGAGGAAATCGCCGAGGAGCGCGCCGTGGTCGCCGCCAAGCCCGCAGCGCTGATCGCGCAGATCGAGGCGGACGAAGCGGTGCGGACGCGGATCGCCGCCGAGCTGGCCGAGGCGGAGGCCGCCGTTGCCGCCGCGCAGGAGCAAGCCCGCGCTGCCGATGCGGCGTTGGCGGGGGTGCAGGAGGTTCTCGCGGCGGCGCGGGAGACGCGCGCCGGGGCGGCGGCCCGCGCCGAAAACGAGGAACTGCGCCGCGCCGAAATGGGCCGGGTTTCGGGCGAGCGTTTCCAATGCCCGCCGCCCTTGCTGCCCGAACGGTTCGGTTTTCAGGGCGCCGATGTGGCGGGGGCGGCGGACGAATCAGCCGCGACGGACCGGCTCTCTGCCGACCGCGAGCGAATCGGGCCGGTCAATCTGGTCGCCGCGCAGGAACTGGCCGAGGCAGAGGCGCGGGGGCAGGAATCCGCCGCGACCCGCGCGGAACTGACCGAGGCGGTGCATCGTTTGCGCGGCAGCATCGGCAACCTCAACCGCGAGGGGCGTGAACGTTTGCGCGCCGCGTTTGAGGCGGTGGATGGGCATTTCCGCCGCCTGTTTGAGCGTCTGTTCGAGGGCGGCGCGGCGCATTTGGCGCTGGTGGACAGCGATGATCCGTTGGAGGCGGGGCTGGAGATTTACGCGCAGCCTCCGGGTAAACGGCTGCAATCGTTGACCTTGCTGTCGGGCGGGGAGCAGGCTTTGACGGCGGTGGCGCTGATCTTTGCGCTGTTCCTCACCAACCCCGCGCCGATCTGCGTGCTCGACGAGGTCGATGCGCCGCTGGACGATGCCAATATCGAACGGTTTTGCGACCTGCTGCACGCCATGACGAAGGAAACCGACACGCGATACCTGATCGTCACCCACAACGCCGTCACCATGAGCCGCATGCACCGCCTGTTCGGCGTCACCATGGTCGAACGCGGGGTGTCGCGGTTGGTGAGTGTGGATTTGGGGGCTGCGGAACGATTACTGACGGAGGCTGCCTTGTGACCAACCCATCGCTTATCCCCACCACCTATGAGCGCTTGCTGGCTGTGCTGTCGGGCCTGCTGGGGCTGACGGTGATCGCGGCGATTATCCGCGGCCAGCCTCATTGGCATGATGCCAGCCCACAAATCTGGGCGCATTTGCTGACCGTGTTGCTGGCGGTGGCGCTGACCCCGGCGCTGTTGCTGATGCGGCGTGGCACGCGCCAGCACCGCAAGTTGGGGATGGTCTGGATGGCGATGATGCTGACCACCGCCATCGTCAGCCTGTTTGTAAAGGTGATCCACCCCGGCCATTTCTCGCCGATTCACATCTTTTCGGTGATTACCCTGATCGGGGTGCCCCGGGCATTTTGGCTGGCGCGCCAGCACCGCATCGCCGAGCACCGCGCCACCATCCGTAACATGATCACCGGCGCTTTGCTGATTGCCGGCTGGCTGACCTTTCCGTTTGGGCGGATGCTGGGGCAGTGGTTGTTTGGGGTTTAGGCGGCGCTCACCACGAGGCAGGCCAATGCCACCAGCAAGCCCGCAAAGCGGTTGCTGCGGAACCTCGCCAAGGTGTTGTCACCGTCGTCGGGGTTCAGGGTTAGGACTTGCCATGTGAAATGCAGGGCGACGGGTAGCAGCGCGCATACCGCCACCCAGTAGGCGAAGACCCACCAGATCGCCAGCGCCCAGCATAGCACCGCGCCGGCATACAGCCCCGCTACGCCGCCGCGCACATGGCGGCCCAGGGTCCGCGCGCTGGAGCCTATGCCGACAGCCTCATCGTCCTCGCGGTCTTGGCAGGCATAGATGGTGTCGTATCCGACGCACCAGCACCATGCGCCGGCGTATAATGCGGCCAAGGGATGCCAGTCATCCACGCCCCTGACCGCGACATAACCGACCGGCGCGCCCCATGTGAAGACCAGCCCCAACCATGCCTGCGGCCAGCCGGTGATGCGCTTCATAAAGGGATAGGCGGCCACCAGCGCGAGGCTGCCCAGCGCCACCAACTGCGCCTGCCTGCCGAGTTGCAGCAAGACGATCAGCCCGACGCCGCACAGTATGACCAGCCAACCCCATGCGGCGCGCCGGCTGACTCGGCCGCTGGCGATGGGGCGCAGCGCGGTGCGGGCGACGCGGGCGTCCAGATCTGCATCGACGATGTCGTTGTAGACGCAGCCGGCGCCGCGCATGGCTATGCTGCCGGCAAGGAGCCACGCCAGCAGGCCCCAGCGGCTCGCTCCGCCAGCCAGCAACACGCCCCACGCGCAGGGCCAGAACAGCAGCCACCAGCCGATCGGGCGGTCGAACCGGGCCAAGGCGGCGTAATCGCGCAAACCGGGGGGCAGCAGGGCCATCAGGCCTCTGTGTTGGCTGTCGGGGACGATTTGAGCGGGTTGTTCGGGCATTACGCGTAAGCATAGCGGCGGCGGCGGGGATCGGCTAGGGGGTGTGGATGCCTGCCACTCACCAACCTGCTGTTCCCGCTTGGCCGCCGCGTTCGGCCCCCCGCCTGTTTGTTAGCCCAATATCTATGGGGGGCCCGTTATCGGAGGGCGCCAGCGTCGCGATTGATGGGCCTCAGGCGCATTATCTGGTGCGGGTGATGCGGCTTGGGGTGGGCGATGCCGTGGTGCTGTGCGATGACGTCACGGGCGAATGGGCGGCGCGGGTGGTTTCGCTGGGCAAGCGCGATCTGGGGCTGGAATGCGTTTCGCGCCTGCGCGCGCGGGAGGATGTGCCCGACTTCACTCTCTGCGCGGCGCTGTTGAAGAAGGACCGGTTCGATCTGGTGCTGGAAAAGGCCTGCGAGCTGGGCGTGGCGCGCATTCAGCCGGTGCTGACCCGACGCTGCGTGGCGGATAAACTCAACCTCGACCGCGCCCGCGCCCAGCTGACCGAGGCCGCCGAGCAATGCGCCCGCACCGCCCTGCCCGCCATCGACGCGCCGGTGTCGCTGGCGGCTTTGCTGGCGGGGTGGGATGCGGCACGCGCGCTGTTCTTTGCCGATGAGATGGGGGGCGATCCGGCTGCCGCGACCTTCGCGTCGCATTCAGGTCCCGCCGCCCTGCTGACCGGGCCGGAGGGCGGCTTTGACGATGCCGAACGCGCAGCCATCCGCGCCCTGCCCGCCGCGCGCGCCATTACCCTTGGCCCGCGGATTTTGCGCGGGGAAACCGCCGCGATTGCCGGGATCGCCTTGTGGATGGGGGTGCGGGGCGACTGGTGTTGAAACATCATTGCCCCATGCCCATTTAGCGCTGGCGCAGGGCTCTTGTGGCCCCTAAATGGCGGGCTCTGGGCCGCTGGCATATCGGATGGGGCATTATGAGTACGAGAGAAATTTCCGCGTCCGACGAGCCGATGATCACGCACCGTGACCAACTGGCCGCCCCGATGGCCAAAGGCGAAAAGCCCGCCTCGGCATGGCGCATCGGCACCGAGCATGAGAAATTCGTCTATGCCCGCAGCGATCACCACGCGCCTTCCTATACGGAAAAAGGTGGCATTCGCGACATTCTGCTGGCGCTGGAAGGATACGGCTGGGAGCCGATCATGGAGGGCGACAACGTCATCGCCATGAAGGGTGCGGACGGCGCGATCAGTCTGGAGCCCGCTGGCCAGTTGGAGCTGTCCGGCGCGCCGCTGGAGAACCTGCACCAAACCTGCGCCGAGAGCGCCCGCCATGTGGCCCAAGTCAAGGCCATTGGCGAGCATACCGGCACCAGCTTCTTAGGGCTCGGCATGTGGCCCGACAAGACCCGCGCCGAGCTGCCGATCATGCCCAAGGGCCGCTATGCGATCATGCTGCGCCATATGCCGCGCGTCGGCAGCATGGGGCTGGATATGATGCTGCGCACCTGCACCATCCAGACCAACCTCGATTACGCGTCCGAGGCGGATATGCGCCAGAAATTTCGCGTGTCGCTGGCGTTGCAGCCCTTGGCCACCGCGCTGTTTGCCAATTCGCCGTTTACCGAAGGCAAGCCCAACGGGTTCCTGTCGTACCGTTCGCATATCTGGTCGGACACCGATCCGGCGCGCACCGGGATGTTGCCCTTCGTGTTCGAGGACGGCTTTGGCTATGAGCGTTACGTCGATTACATGCTGAATGTGCCGATGTATTTTGTTTACCGCGACGGCAAATATATCGATGCGGCGGGGCAGTCGTTCCGTGATTTTATGGCGGGCAAGCTGCCGGCGCTGCCCGGTGAATTCCCGCGTGAGAGCGATTGGGTCGATCACCTCTCCACCGCCTTCCCCGAGGTGCGGCTGAAGTCGTTTCTGGAAATGCGCGGCGCGGACGGGGGCCCGACGGCCAAGATCTGCGCTCTGCCGGCGCTGTGGGTGGGCTTGCTGTATAACCAGACCGCGCTGGATGCCGCATGGGATCTGGTCAAGGGCTGGGATATGGAAGGGCGCGAGGCCCTGCGCGCCGCTGTGCCCAAGCTGGCGCTGGATGCCCCGCTGCCGGGTGGTGGAAAGCTGAAGGACATCGCCAGCGAGGTGCTGGATATCGCCCATGCGGGGCTTGCTGCGCGCGCGCGGCTGAATGCGATTGGCGATGACGAGACGGGTTATCTGGCCCCCTTGCGAGATATTGTCGCCAGCGGCAAGGTGCCGGCGCAGCGTTTGCTGGATAGCTATCACGGCGAATGGGCGGGCGATCTGTCGCGAATTTACGACGAAAAGAGCTTCTGATGCCCCATTCATCACAGGTCGCGGTTTTGGCCAGTTTCCGCCTGCCGGTGGACCAGCTGCCCCGCGCGCGTCAGTTAATCCCCGCCGTGCTGGCCGCCACCCGCGCGGAGGACGGCTGCACCGCCTATGACATGGGTGAGGATGTCTGCGTCCCCGGCCTGTTCCGGGTCAGCGAATTATGGGCCAGCGAGGCCGCCTTGCGCGCGCATCTGGCTGCCCCGCATATGGCGGAATGGGGCAAGGCGCGCGCCGAAATGGGCATGACCGACCGCCAGCTGCGGGTGCTCAGCGTCAGCGGCGAACTGACGCTCTGATCACTCGGCGGGCTGAACCTGCGGCTGTGCCCGGCTGCCGATCACCCAGTGTGCCAGCGCCGAAATCCCCCGCGTGATCGGCGCATTGGCCTGCATCCATGCGCTGTAGGCGCGGTATTTGGCGTCCTCTGCGCACAGATGACGTTCCTCGGTCTTGGCGCGCCAGTAATAAACCGCGCTGACCCCGGCCAGCAGACAGGTGTTGCGGATCTCGTCAACGACCGAATGCGTCGTGGCCAGGAACGGCAACGTCGAGGCCCACCAGAACAGGTTCTTGGACAAATAGGCCGGGTGGCGCGTGAAGCGGAACGGCCCGTTGGTCACCACCCCGCGATAGGTGAGGTTGGAAAAGCGAATGCCAAAGGCCACCGTCGCCCAGGCGTAGATGCCGGTCAGCACCACCATCAGCGACAGCCAAATCCACTGCAACGTCGGATAGCCGGCCATCCAGAACGACCAATCCGCGGTGAATTGCTTGTAATCCAGCGGGCCGCCGGGGCTCATCGCGGCAAAGCCCGGATAGCACAGCAAAGCCGCCACCCAGCCCGCGAGGTATGGATTGGCGCTGCGAATCTGCGAATCGAACGGCTTCAGCGTCAACAGATAGCCCACCGAACCGATCTGCACATCGATCAGGAACAGCACGCTGATCAGAAAATTGGCCATCGCCGCAGGGTTATGGATCGACGCCTGCCAATCAAAACCCACCACCGCGCCGAACCCGCCCGGCAGGATGGAGATCATGAAGGCGGAGAAATAGCCCTTCACCGCCCAGCTGCGCAGGTGCTTGCCGACCTCGGCCTTGTCATAGGCATCGCGGCCCAGCACCATCGCGCCGAAATGCCAAGCGGCATCGCGCGGCTGAACCAGCTTGCGGTCCAGCCACAGCACATAGGGCGCCGACAGCAGCACCATCGGCACCAAGGCCCCGCCCAGCACATGCATGGCGAACAGCCAGTCCCCCGCCCAGTACCAGCGCTCCAGACAATAAACGAAGCCGATCAGCCCCCATGTCACCCACAGCCCCACCAGCTTGGTGATCGAGATCTGGATGATATCGGCGATGGGGCGGTTCAGCGCCCACTCGATGCCGGTCGAGGGATTGCGGTGGACCTTGTTCACCACCAGCGACCAGATCGCCATCGGCACCGCCGAAAACACCAGCGCCACCAACGAGGCATTGGGCCCGCTGAGCACCATACGCGGCCCCGGCAGGCCCAGCATATCGGCGATGGCCGGCCAATTGCGGCAGATCAGCACCCAGCAGGTCAGGCCCAGCAGCCCGATCAACCCGACCATCGCGGACACATCGCTGATGGGCGGCGCCTTTTGCCGGGCCGCCTCTTCGGGGCTCAGCGCATAGGGCTGGCTGACATCTGGCGCGATCACTTGCGTGGTTGGCGCGTCTGGCTCGATCTTGGAAAATTTACCCATGCACCGCCATAACCCGCAAAGGGTTAAGGCGGCGTAACGATAAATACCCTAGGCGAGGGGCCATTAGCGAAACGGCGCGAGCCATTACCGAAACGCGGTAATCGTCCCGTTGTCGGCCATGATATAGAGCATGCTCTTGGCGACCACCGGGGCCAGCGACACCGGGCCGCCGACGTTGCCAAAACGCTTGGCCGCGCCGTCAATGGTGGAAACACTGTAAATATCGCCGACATTATTGGCCACCCACAAACGGTCACCCGCCAGCAGCGGCCCGGTCCAGAACAGTTGGGTGCCCTTTTTCTTGACCTGATTCTGCCATTTGTTCAGCTGCGAGATCCACCGAACCTTGCCGCTGGACCGCGCGATGCACAAAACCTTGCTGTCGTCGGTCAGCGTAAACAGCCAGTCGCCCGCCACCGTGGGGGTGGAGATGCCCGCGACGTTGAGTTCCCAGATCCGTTCGCCGGTGACCAATTCATAGGCGGCCATGCGGCCCCCCTGCCCCAGCGCGTAGACGCGGCCGTGGTCGATGATCGGGTCGGCGTCGATGTCGGTCAGCACGCCGACGCTGGTGGACAGCGATGTGCGCGACAAGGCGTCGGACCACAATTGCCGCCCGTTTTCATAGCGATATGCGATGAGCTCGCCGGTGGAATAGCCGGCGATGACGGTGCCTTGGCCGGCGGCGGGGGCGGCGACGCCGAACACGCCTTCCTCGCCCAGACTGGCGCTTTCATCCCAGATCGGCTTGCCGTCTTCGGCATTCAGCGCGTGGATTTCGTTGTTCTGCGTCATCACGAACACCGAACCGAAGGCTACTGTGGGCGCGCCGCGCAAGGGGCCGGCGGGCTTGACCTGCCAGATTTCCTTGCCGGTGGCGGCGTCCAGCGCCGCCACCAGACCGAGGCCCGTCGTCACATAGACCTTGCCGTCATTGTAACTGGCGCCGCCGCCGAAAATGGCGTTCTCGGTGTCGCCGGTGACGGCGAAGCTGTGCGTCCAGCGGGGGGCGCCACTGGCCGCGTCATAGGCATGCAGCACGCCCTCGGCGTCCATCACATACATCACGCCGCCGCCGATGACGGGGGCGCTGGCCAGACGGCGGCGCTCGTTCGAGCCGGGGACCGAGACGCTCCACACCTGCTTGGGGCCCGCGCCGATGGCGAGGTTGCCGTTGCTCTTGTTCGCCGCGCCGCCGCTTTGTGCCCATGCCTCGTTTTCTTCGGCGGGCGGCACGATCACCGCCACCGAGGAAATCGAATCATCCACATGCGCGCTCGCCTCGACATGGGTCAGGATATCAACGCGGTTGCCGGTGGTGGGGGTGACGGGCTTGTGCTTGTGGCCGATATGAGGGGCGTGGGTGGCGCAGCCCCCAAGGCCCAGCGCCATGACAGCCGCAAAGCTGAGCGCGGCCCTGCGAAAAAGCGTGGCGGACTGTGAGGTCGGGGTCATGCGCGGCATCCTTGAAAATTCCATCGGGCGGCTCGCCCTGCTGGGGTATATTAGGCGAAATGGGCTTTAATGCGAAGCTGGGGCGCCGGTATCACTGGTGGTATCATCCACCGAATCATAGCCCAGCAAACCGGCCATCTGCCGCGCGCGGGCACGCAGGCTGTCGGGCACGGTCTTGTCCTTGGCGATGGCGCCGAACAAGGGCGCGGCAAGGTCCTTGTGGCCCTGTTTCAGATAGGCCATGCCGACCAGCTCGCCAGCGCTGCCGAACCATGCGTTGCCGGGGGCGGCCAAGGGGCGCAGCCGCGTGATCACCTGATCGGCGGGCAGCGTGTCAAAACGCAGCGCGACATCGCGCACATTGGCCAGATCGTGGAACGGCGCAGGGGTCGCGCTGTCGGCCATCACCGCGGCATAGAGGCTGGCGGCCTGCGCGCTGTTGCCCTGTTTTTCCGCGATGCCGGCCTGTAACAGGCGCGCGGCGGCCTGACTGCCGTCTCCACCGCTGGCGGCCAAGGGCGCCAGGCCCGCCGAGGCCTGCGCCAGATTGTTGCCATCCAACTGATCCAGCGCCAGCGTATAGGTTTCGGCGCGCGCGGCGGCGGCGTCCTCCTTGTGCGCGCCCCACCAGATGTAACCCGCCAGCGCCATCAGCCCGGCAACAACCGCCGCGCCCACTGGCTTGCCATAACGGCGGAGGGCGTTCAGCGCCTCGTCTTCGCGCAGGGCGTCGTCCACCTCACGCAAGAAGGCTTCGTTATGCGCGGGCTCGCCCAGAGGCTTGGCAGCGGGTGTGCCAGAAGGGCTGGCAGGATTGGTAGGCAGAACCAAAATACAGGCTTTCTATTCTCGATCAGCGCGGGGTCTAACTGCGGGGTCTAACCGGGGCTGTTTAGCGCATGGCACGGGGTTTTCAATGCTTATGGGGCGAGTGGTGATATGGCCGGCTAAAAGCTGCGCCCCATCGCCCCGCAGTACAAATGGCGATAGGCGGTGATCATCGCCCTTTCATCGAAATCGGCGCGGGCGCGCATCTGGTTGGCCCGGCCGATTTCAGCCCGCAGCGGCGCGTCACTGGCCAAATCGGTCAAGGTGGCGGACAGGGCGGCCTCGTCGCCCGCGGCGCTGACAAAGCGGCGGTTGGGTTCGGCCAGTATGGCGCGGACATCGCCGACATCGGGCGCGGCCACCGCCAGCCCCGCCGCCATCGCCTCGATCACGCTGACGGGGGCCTGTTCGCTGTCGGAGGACAGCGCGAACAGGTCGAACAGCCCCACCACCCGCGCCGGCTGTGCCACATGGCCGGGCAGGTGGACGCGGTGGCCGATATTCAGGCGCAGCGCCTCGTCGCGGATGGCTTGGCGTTCTGGCCCTTCGCCGACGATCACCAATTGCCATTCCTCTGGCATCTGCGCAAAGGCGCGGACCAGTCGCGGCAGGTTTTTCACGGGGCGCAGGCCGGCCAGCGTGCCCAGCCACAGCTCGCCCGGGCGTTTGATGACGCGGGGCAAGGCGTCGGGGCGGGGTTTGCCGGCATAGGCGGCGGTGGCGACGCCATTGTTGATGCGGTGCAGCCGCGTTTCCGGCACATGCCATTCCCGCCGCGCGATGCCCTCCAGCCCTTCGGAGCACACCACCAGCGACGCCCGGCCCAGCGCGATCCGCCGATACCAGTTGCGCTTGGCGCTGCGGCTTTGGACCTCGTCCTGATTAAAGCCGTCCTCCTGATGGATCAGTGGCGGCAGGCCCAGCATTTCCGCGAACAAGGTATGCGCCATGCAGGCGTCCATCGCGCCGAAATTATAGGTCAGGATCAGGTCATAACCCGCCATCGCCCGCGCGATTCGGTGCAGCCGCCCCGGCGTCGGGCGGCCTTGCAGCGCGGGGAAATCCTGCGCGAGGGTCAGCGGAATGCCGCGCGCCACCTTGGCCGCCGCGCCGTAGGCATCGGGCGTGGCGGAAACCACGGTATGTTCCACCCCCGGCCCAAAGGCATTCATCAACTGCACACAGCGCAATTCCTTGCCGCCGGGGTCAAAGCTGGAATGCAGATGGAGCAAGCGCGGGCGTTTGCTCATCGCTCCTTCACCTGCGCCAGCCATGTGGTGATCGCCTCCGCCGCCTCGGGCTCGTCCAGCGAGGGCGGGTGGCCGACATCCGCCACCGTCGCCGCCAGCGCATGCGGCAGGCGGACCTGCATTTCGGCAAAGGTTTCCGCCGACAGCAGATCAGACAGCGCGCCGCGCAGGAAACACAGCGGCTGGTGATGGGCGCCCAGCGCTTCAAACATCGGCCACAGATCGGGCAGAGGCGCGCCGCCCGCCGCCTTGAATGGGGCGGCGATTTCGGGGTCGTAATCGAAGCGAATGGTGCCGTCGGCGCATTCCACCATCGTCCGCCGAACGCTGGCCATCCATGATGCATCCCCGCGACCCGGAAAAGTGCCGTCGAACTGCGCCTTTTGCGCCGCCGCCGCTGCTTCCCAGTTGGCATAACGCGGGTCGGCGCCGACATAGCTGGCTATCTTGGCGACGCCGCCGGGTTCCAGCACCGGGCCGACATCATTGAGCAGCACCCCCGCCAGCCGGTCTGGCGCCATCGCGGCCAAAATCATCGCCATCAGCCCCCCCAGCGAAGTCCCAACTATCGCTATCCTATCAATTTTTTGGCTGTCGAGCAACGCCAGCAGGTCTTGCACATAGTGGAACGGGGTATAGGTGGCGCTGTCCGCCGCATATGCGCTGAGGCCCCGCCCGCGCATTTCGGGGCACAGCACCCGCCAGCCGCCACCCCCACCAGCGCCCTGCGGCGAGGCCAGATGCGCGGCGAGCGCGGCGAAATCGCGGGCATTGCGGGTCAGCCCTGGCAGGCATACCACCGGCGGGCGCTGATCGCCGTCGCCCCGGTAATCGCGGTAATGCAGCCGCAAGCCATCCTCGGTTTGCCAGTATTGGTCGGTAAATTGGGCCATGGTTCGCCTGAGGCTCCGCGCGTGGGGATTGTGCCCTCTATGCCGGATCGGCGCCCCGCCGCAAGTCCCCCATCTGCGAGGTTTCCCTCAGCCCTTCCTTCAGCGGAAATTCGTGCTATTACGCGTATATGACAGGGCGGGGGTCCCTTGGTGCCCGCCACGACTTTCCAGCCCACGCGCGCCGCGCAGGATTTAGGGCCGCAACGGAATATCTGCGGGAAAAACGCGTGAACGGCAGCGAAATCATCTCCTTTGAGCCCGCAACCGGCGCCGAATTGTGGCGCGGGGCGCCCAGCGATATGGATGCGCTGCTGGCCACCGCGCAAAAGGCTTGGCCGGCATGGGCCGCCGTGTCCGCCGCCACCCGCATCGGCGTCATCCGCCGCTTTGCCGATGAAATTCGCAAGGATAGCGAGGTTTTCGCCCAGCTGCTGGCCCGCGAAACCGGCAAGCCCCTATGGGAAGCCTTTGACGAGGTGATGGCCACCACAACCCGCGCCGAAATGATGGTGCGCGCACAGGCCGAGCGCGCCGCCCAGCGGCGGCTGAACAATGGCATCGGCGGCGCTCTGGCCGTTCGGCACAAGCCGCATGGGGTGATGGCGGTGCTGGGCTCGTACAGCCAGCCTCTGCTGGTTCCAGCCGGGCATATCCTGCCGGCGCTGCTGGCGGGCAATGCGGTGATCTTTAAACCCAGCGCCAAGACGCCCGCCTGCGCCGAATTGCTGGTGCAATGTTTGGCTAGGTCGGGCGTGCCGGTGGGGGTGATCCAATGCGCCATCGGCGACGACGAGGCGGGCCGGTATCTGGTCGCCAGCGATGTCGTGCAGGCGGTGGCCTTTTCGGGTTCCGCGCATACCGGTGTCGCCATCGCGCGCAAGCTGGCCGCGCGGCCCGACAAGCTGTTGACGCTGGAAATGGGCGGCAACAATCCGCTGGTGGTCTGGGATACGCCTCTGGTCGAGGACGCCGCGGTGCTGATCGTGCAATCGGCGTTTACCGGCGCGGGGCAGAGGTTCAACGCGGCGCGGCGCTTGATCGTGGGCGCGCATATGTATCAGCCGGTGATGGAGGCGGTAAAGCGCATCGCCGACCGCATCATCATCGGCGCGCCGTTCGACGAGCCGACGCCCTTTATGGGGCCGGTGATCGATATGGAGGCCGCCGATGGCCTGACCGAGAGCTTTATCTACCTGATGAGCAATGGCGGCAAACCGATCAAGCAAATGCAGCGCCCGCATGGCGATCTGCCCTTTGTGACCCCGGCGATCATCGACGTCACCGCCATGACCGAGCGCCCCGATATCGAGCTGTTCGGGCCGTTATTGCAGGTGATCCGCGTCGATGATTTCGACGAGGCGATCGCGGTGGCGGGGGCGACGCGTTATGGTCTGGTGGCGGGGCTGATTGGCGGCACGCCGCAGCAATATAACCATTTCTGGGCTTCGGCGCGCGCCGGCATCGTCACATGGAACCGGCCCACCATCACCGAATTGGGCGCTTCGCCGGTGGGGGGTGTGGGATTGTCGGGCAACCACCGGCCGGGCGGCGGCTATGCGGTGGATTATTGCAGTTACCCGGTGACGTCCGTGGAACTGGAGCAGCCGCGCGCCAGCTTGGGCACGGGCTTCAGCGCGGGGTGAGGGGAGCGCCGCCTGTGCAGGTCGAACCGACCCGCTTGTAGCGAATTGCCGCATTGTTCCCTTCAACATAAATATCAAAACCGGGGACGCTCGTCGTCACTTCGCCATTTTTTGACAGGAACAGAAACTCACCACTATTGGACGTCTGCACAATTTGTCCCCTGCCATCAGGGAGTGTTCTGAAATTCAGCCACGTTCCCAGTGTCAAATCCCATCCCTTGTGGTTTTCCAACACGTAGGGCACATCTAACGGTTCCGCTTGAAGAACATGCAACTGAACTTTGTTCACGAAAATATCAGGTGCACCCGTCGTCGAATAGCACCCTGTTATTTCCCATGGCGGCGGAACTGGTGGCTGCTTAACGAAAACGAGAATGAAGATAATAATTAGGACGAACGCTGATAGAACCAGCGGAGTCACCAATTCCGACGGAAAGCCTCTATACCCCTGATCGTCTGGACAATCTTCGATTACGCTGCTTCCTCTGCCTTGTCGCCCTTCAGGACGCGGATGGGGTCCTTGCGGCCCTCGACCACGTCCTTGTCGACCACGACCTCGGCGATGCCTTCTTCGGTGGGCAGGTCGAACATGGTGTCGAGCAGCAGGCTCTCGACGATGGAACGCAGGCCGCGCGCGCCGGTTTTGCGTTCGATGGCCTTCTTGGCGATGGCCTCCAGCGCGTCGTCGGTGAAGGTGAGCGCGACGTCTTCCAGATCAAACAGCTTGGCATATTGCTTGATCAGCGCGTTCTTGGGTTCTTTCAGGATCTTGACCAGGGCCTCGATATCGAGATCCTCCAGCGTGGCGATCACCGGCAGACGGCCGACGAATTCGGGGATCAGGCCGAATTTCAGCAGATCCTCGGGCTCGGCCTTTTGCAGCAATTCTCCGACCTTGCGCTTGTCGGGGTCCGCCACATGCGCGCCGAAACCGATCGAGCGTTTTTGCAGCCGGTCCGAAATGATCTTGTCCAGCCCGGCAAAGGCGCCGCCGCAGATGAACAGGATGTTGGTGGTATCGACCTGCAAAAATTCCTGCTGCGGATGCTTGCGCCCGCCCTGCGGCGGCACGCTGGCGGTGGTGCCCTCCATCAGTTTCAGCAGCGCCTGTTGCACGCCTTCGCCCGAGACATCGCGGGTGATGCTGGGGTTTTCGGCCTTGCGGCTGATCTTGTCGATTTCGTCGATATAGACGATGCCGGCCTGCGCCTTTTCAACGTTATAGTCGGAGGCCTGAAGCAGCTTCAGGATGATGTTCTCGACGTCCTCACCCACGTAACCGGCCTCGGTCAGCGTGGTGGCATCGGCCATCGTAAACGGCACGTCGAAGGTTTTCGCCAGCGTCTGCGCCAGCAAGGTCTTGCCGCAGCCGGTGGGGCCGACCAGCAGGATGTTCGACTTCGACAGCTCAACCTCGCCGCCCTTACCGCTGTGTTTCAGGCGTTTGTAGTGGTTGTGCACCGCCACCGCCAGCACCCGCTTGGCGCGGTCCTGGCCGATCACGTAATCGTTCAGCTGGCCGAAGATGTCGCGCGGGCTGGGAACGCCGCCGTCCTTCTTGCCGGCGATGCCCGCCTTGGTTTCCTCGCGGATGATGTCGTTGCACAGCTCCACGCATTCATCGCAGATGAACACGGTGGGGCCGGCGATGAGTTTCCTCACCTCGTGTTGGGACTTGCCGCAAAAGCTGCAGTAGAGGGTGCTTTTCGCGTCGGTGCCGCTCAATTTCGTCATGCTGTATCCCAACTGGCCCCGGTGGGCAGACTCGCGCCGAGTCTACCCGCATGGGCATATTTATCAACCTTCAGGGCGCCTATCGTTCCTAGCACGACCGAATCAGCGCCTTATGAACCATGAAGGTTGATTATTCCTTCGCTCCGCCCTCAGCCTTGTCTGCATCCGGGCGGGTTTCGAACACCTTGTCAATCAGGCCAAATTTCACCGCTTCGTCGGCCTCCAGGAAGGTATCGCGGTCCATCGCGTTCTCCACCTCGGTCAGGGTGCGACCGGTGTATTTCACATAAAGATCGTTCATCCGCGCCTTGATCCGCAGGATTTCGCGGGCCTGAATTTCGATGTCGCTGGCCATGCCCTGCGCCCCGCCCGAAGGCTGATGGATCATGATGCGGGCGTTGGGCAGCGCGATCCGCATCCCCGGTTCCCCAGCGGCCAGCAGGAAGCTGCCCATCGAGGCGGCCTGACCGATGCACACCGTCGCCACCTTGGGGCGGATATATTTCATCGTGTCGTGGATCGCCATGCCCGCCGTCACCACCCCGCCCGGCGAGTTGATGTACATGTAGATGTCCTTGGACGGGTTTTCCGATTCGAGGAACAGCAGCTGCGCGGTGATCACGCTGGCCATGTGATCCTCGACCTGACCCGTCAGGAAGATGATCCTCTCGCGCAGCAGCCGCGAGTAAATGTCAAAGCTGCGCTCGCCGCGGCTGGTCTGTTCGACCACCATCGGCACGAGGTTGCCCGTAACGGGGTCTACGTGGAACTTGCCGCCCGAAGTGGGGTTGCCGTCGTTACGTCCGAACAGATCGATCATGTAGGGTCCTCTTGCGCTGATGTAGGCCTATGTCGCGTGGGCGGGCCGCATGTTCAAGAGCGTTAACCGGTCTTTTCGCCGATAGTGGACCAAGTTGCCACAAATGCGCCCATTTTGCGGCGCCGCGCAACGGGCATTTTGCCCTTCGCGAATAGGGAATTGGGGGGCGGCACAAGGCGCGCCCCCCTAAGTTCGGTTTCAGTCTTTTTTGGCGGCGGCCTTCTTGGGCGCTGCCTTCTTCTTGGGGGCTTCAGCGGCTTCGGCGGCAGGGGCCTCCTCAGCTTCGGCCTTTTTCTTGGGCGCAGCCTTTTTCTTGGGCGCTTCCTCGGTCACTTCGGCGTCGGCTTTGGCAGCCTTCTTGGCGGAGGCCTTCTTGGGCTTCGCTTCATGATCGTGATCGCAATCGGGGCCGTGAACATGGCCAACCGCACCATCTTCGGCCTCAATCGCGGCTTCGATTTCTTCGCGGGTGACTTCGCGTTCCGTCACTTCGGCCTTGTCGAACAGGAAGTCGACGACCTTCTCCTCGTACAGCGGCGCGCGCAGCTGGGCGGCGGCCATCGGCTCGCTTTGGATATATTCGACGAAGCGCTTGCGGTCCTCGGGGCGGTATTGCTGCGCGGCCTGATTGACCAGCGCGTTCATTTCCTGATTGGTGACCTCGATGCCGTTGGCCTGACCGATCTCGCTGAGAAGCAGGCCCAGACGCACGCGGCGGACGGCGATGGCGCGGTAATCGTCCTTCTCGCCCTCGATCTCGGCCATGGCGGCGGCGGGGTCGGGCTCGCCGGCGGTTTCCTGAACCAGCTGCTGCCAGATCTGCTCGAACTCGGCCTCCACCATGCTGGGGGGCACGTCGAAGTCGTGGCCGGCGGCCAGCTGGTCAAGCAGCTGACGCTTCATCTGGGTGCGGGTGAGGCCAGCGGTTTCCTGCTCGATCTGGCCCTTCAGCAGGTTACGCAGCGTCTCCAGATCGGGCAGGCCGAGGTTCTTGGCGAACTCGTCGTCGATCACGGTTTCGCCCGCAACCTTCACCGACTTCACGACGATGTCGAATGTGGCCAGCTTTCCGGCGAGATGTTCAGCCTGATAATCCTCGGGGAAGGTGACCTCAATGATCTTTTCGTCGCCAGCCTTGGCACCGGCCAGCTGCTCCTCGAAGCCGGGGATGAAACGGCCAGCGCCGATTTCCAGCGCGGCGTCTTCCGCCTTGCCGCCGTCGAATTCCACGCCGTCCAGCTTGCCGTTGAAGTCGATGATCAGCTGATCGCCGGTCTTCGCCTTGTGGTTCTTGGGGGCATCCTCGAAACGCTTGGCGCTGGCGGCGACGCGGGTCACGGCCTCGTCGATGGCGCTGTCGGCGACGGGCACCACCAGCTTGTCCAGCTTCAGACCGGTGAGGTCAGGGGCGGCGATCACGGGCAGCACTTCCAGCGCCACGGTGACTTCGGCGTCCTTGCCCTCGTCATAGCCTTCACCCAAGCTGACGGCGGGCTGAGTCGCGGGGCGCAGACCGTTGTCGGCCACGACCTTGTCCACACCTTCGCGGATCGCGGTGTTCAGCGCTTCCTGATGCAGCTGGGGGCCGTGCATTTTCTTCAGCAGGTTGGCGGGCACCTTGCCGGGGCGGAAACCGGGCATTTTCACCTGCGGCGCCATGCGCTTCAGCTCGCCGTCGATGCGGTCCGCGATCGCCTTGGCGGGGATGGTCAGCGTATAGGCGCGCTTCAGGCCTTCGTTGGTGGTCTCGACAATCTGCATGTGAAAGCCTCTTTATTATTTTGGTTTCATGGCTCTTGTAGGTGGCGAAATGGTGCGGGCGAAGGGACTCGAACCCCCACATCTTACGATACTGGTACCTAAAACCAGCGCGTCTACCAATTCCGCCACGCCCGCAAGAACGCACGAAGCCATCAAAATCGAAGCGCGGCCCTTAATGGCCCCCGCGCAAAAGCACAAGCGGTGGATTGCAGATAGGACCAATCACCTAATCAGCGCGCCCGAAATCCATGCCAGAAACCCGGTGCGCGCGGCGGGGGTGATGGCGGCAGGCGCCAAATTTGCGGTAGAAGAGGGCTCCAGCCCGCTGCATTCGAGGCAATAGGCCTTTGCGCCGGCGTTTTGCCCGCCCAGCATCCGCGCCGCATCGCCCACCGCGCGCGCCAGACCGGCGCGCTGACGCTGCGTGACCAAGCCCACCCAGTCGCGCGCTGTTGCCTCTTCCTCGCCCATGGCGTCGTCGTCATTGTCGCCCTTCAGCGCGGCCAGCAGCTTGCCTAGCGGGCGTTTTGGCGGGGTTCGCAGTTCCTCCTCATGCCATTCGCCCGCTTTCAGATGCGCCGCCGTGGCCGCCTCCTCCATCGCGTCATCCAGCCCGCCGAACTGATCGACCAAGCCCAGTTGATGCGCGGTTCCGCCGTCCCACACGCGCCCCTGAGCGATATTATCCACCTGCGCCGCCGTTTTGTGGCGGGACGCCGCCACCAGCCCGACGAACCGCGCATAGCCGTTCTCGATCCCCGCTTGCAGCATGGCCTCCACCTCTGGGGTCAGGCCGGTGGTGGGGTCGGGCTGGCCCGAGATCGGCGTGGTGCGATAGCCGTCGCCGGTGACGCCGTAACTCGCCAGCAGCTTTTCAAAGCTGGGGATTACCGCGAAAATGCCGATCGAGCCGGTCACCGTCCCCGGCTGTGCAAAGATCTTCGCGCCCGGCGTCGCCACCCAATAACCGCCGCTGGCCGCAACATTGGCCATGGAAATCACCACCGGCAGCCCCTTGGCCTTGGCGCGCAGGATGGCCAGCCGAATCGCCTCTGCCCCCGTCACCGATCCGCCCGGCGAATCGACCCGCACCACCAGCGCCGACAAATCGTCATTTGCCAGCGCCCGGTCGATCAGCGCCGCGATGCGCTCGCCGCCGGCGGTGCCCGGCCCCGCCTTGCCATCGACAATCTCGCCCGCGACGGTGACGACGCCGATGGCCTTGCCCGATGTGGAAACCGGATGCGCGCTGAGATAGGCCGCCAGTCCGGTATGCGCGAAGGAGCCGGGTTTTTCGTCGGAGTCGTCCTCGCCGACAATGGTCGCGACATGCGCGCCGAATTCCGCCCATGTGCCGATGTGGTCGATCAGCCCCGCCGCGAGTGCCGCCTTCGCCCCGTCGCCGCCTGCCGCCTTGAACCAGCCGGCAGGGTCCTTGGTCACCTGATCGATCTTGGCGTGCGGGCGGGCGCGGGCGATGTTGTCCTTCAGATTGGCCCAGATGGTGTCGTAAAGCGCCTTGCTGGCGGCGCGCGATGGCTCGGACGGGCCATTGCGGAAATAGGGCTCGACGTAATCCTTGTAGGTGCCGACGCGGAAGATATGCGCGGTGATCTTCAGCCGGTCGAGCAAGGCGCCGTAATATAGCCGGTAGCCCCCCGGCCCCGGCAGAAACGCCCCGCCCATCGGATCAATCCACGCGTCGCTGGCGTGCGCGGCCAGCAGCGTGCCGCCATCCTCCAGCGCGAAACCATAGACCAGAACGGGCTTATGCGCGGCGCGCACCGCGTCCATCGCGGCGCCCACTTCCTCCAGATGAACGAGGCCGCCGCCGGCAAAGCGCGACAGGTCAATCACCACCGCCTTGACGTTGTTATCGTCCACCGCGCCGCGCAGCGCGCGCAGCACATCGCGTTCGCGCGTTTCGCTGGCCACTCCGCCGCCCGACAGCAACGCGCCCACCGGGTCTGCGTCGGATTTTTCCTCCACCAACGCCCCGTTCAGCCGGATTAGCAGCGCGCCGCTGCGTTCATGTGTTTCGGGCGCGCGGGCGGTGAGCACGGCGCACAACACCATGAAAAACAGCAGCATAGCCACCAAGACCATACCGTCCTTGATGCCGACCAGCAGTTTCCAGACGTTTTTCGCAAATTCCATGGGTGACGCGCCTGTGGCTGGTGTGGAGTGGGCCGTGTAACGTGGCCATGGCTTTCTCGCAAATCAATGGGGGAGATTTTTGCAAACCCCTTGAGGGCGCGGCGCGGCGGCGCTAACAGCCTTGCTTTAATGACATCATCCGCAACATCCAGCCGCTATCCCGAAGGTTCGGCGGCTTTTCCGCACCAAGGCCTCGTCGGCGTCGCCGCCCTAGAGCGCCACGAGATCCTGTTCCTGCTTGACGAGGCGGAGCAATGGGTCGAACTCAACCGCAGCGGGCGCAAGCATAATGACCGGCTGGCGGGGCTGACCATCATCAACGCCTTCTTTGAAAACTCCACCCGCACCCTGCTGAGTTTCGAGATCGCCGGCAAGCGGCTGGGCGCCGATGTGGTCAATATGCATGCCTCCACCAGCAGCGTCAAAAAGGGCGAGACGCTGATCGACACCGCGATGACGCTGAACGCGATGCGCGCCGATGCGATTGTCATCCGCCATGCCTCCAGCGGCGCGGTGCGGTTGATTGCGGGCAAGGTCGATTGCCCGGTTTTGAACGCCGGCGACGGGCAGCATGAGCATCCGACGCAGGCCTTGCTGGATGCGCTGACCATCCGCCATGCGTTTGGCATCCCCCGCGCGCAGGGGTTTGACGGGCTGAAGATCACCATTTGCGGCGATATTCTGCACAGCCGGGTGGCGCGGTCGAACATTCTGTCGCTGGCGACTTTGGGCTGTGAAGTGCGGGTTTGCGCCCCCCCTGCCCTGATGCCAGAGGGGATCGAGATGATGGGCGCGCAAGTCTTTCACGACTTCGACGAAGCGCTGAAGGGTGCCGATGTGGTGATGATGCTGCGGCTGCAACAGGAACGCATGAGCGGGCAATTCATCCCCTCCCCCCGCGAATACCGCCATCTGTATGGCTTGACGCTGGAACGGCTGGCCAAGGCCGCGCCGGGCGCCAAGGTGATGCACCCCGGCCCGATGAACCGCGGGGTGGAGATCGATTCGAACGTCGCGGATATGGCGGGAACGTCGCTGATTACTCGCCAAGTTGAGATGGGTGTCGCGATCCGCATGGCCTGTCTGGAGGTGCTGACCCGCCGCGCCCGAAATGTCGACGGATGGGGGGCCGCGCTATGAAGTCCGCCGCACCGCTGACCATCACCGGCGGCCTTTTGGTGTTGCCCGAAGGCGCGCCCGCGAAGGGCGCGATCCGCTGCGAGGGCGACCGCATCGTGGCGCTGGGGGCCGATGTTCAGCCGCAGCCCGGCGACCGCGTGGTGGAGGCCAAGGGGCAGTTGGTCGCCCCCGGTCTGGTGGACCTTGGCGTGTTCGCCATCGACAAGCCGGCATTCCATTTTGGTGGCATTACCCGCGCTGGCCTGATGCCCGACCGCAATCCGCCGCTCGACCGGCCATCGACGGTGCGTTACGCGGCGCAGTCGGGCAAGCCTGACCTGTGGGTGCATCCCTTGGCGGCCGCGACCCGCGCGCTGGAGGGGCAGGATATCGCCGAAATCGCCCTGATGCGCGAGGCCGGCGCCCGCGCCATCGCCACCGGGCGCGCCTGGATCGCGAATTCGGGGGTGATGCTGCGTCTGCTGCGCTACGCCGCGATGCTGGATATGGTGGTGATTTCCCACGCCGAGGACGCCGGGATTACTGGCGATGCGGTGGCGACTGCGGGCGAAATGGCGACGCGGCTGGGCTTGCCCAGCGCGCCTGCCGAGGCTGAGGCTTTGGCGGTGGCGCGCGATATTGCACTGGCCGAAATGTCGGGCGCGCGGCTGCATTTCCGCCAAGTCACCACCCGCGCCGGCCTCGATCTGGTGCGCGGGGCCAAGCGGCGGGGCGTCGCCGTCACCGCCGGCGTGACCCCGGCGCATTTCATGCTGTCGGACCTTGCCATTGGGGATTACCGCAGTTTTTGCCGACTGTCCCCGCCCTTGCGCAGCGATGCGGACCGCCTCGCGGTGGTGGAGGCGATTGGCGATGGCACCATCGATGTGATCGCATCGGGCCACGACCCGCGCGGGCCAGAGGACAAGCGCCTGCCCTTCGCCGACGCCGAACCTGGCATGGCCGGCGCCGAAACTCTGCTGCCGCTGAGCCTGACCTTGGTGCGCGATGGGGTGATCGACATGGCGCGCGCGTTCCGCCTGCTGGCGGGCACCCCGGCGGGGTTGCTGGGGGTAGAGGCCGGGCAATTGGTGGCCGGTTGGCATGCTGACATCGCCCTGATCGCGCCGGATCGCCCGTGGATTGTCGATTCGGACAAAATGGCGGCGGCGGCAGGCAATACGCCCTTTGATAAGCAGCCGGTGCAGGGCCGAGTCACCGCTTTGTTCAAGGGCGGAAAGCCGGTCGGCTAACCCCGCAACGCAAAACGCGGGCCGTTTGGGGCGGCCCGCGTTTCACTCGCTGTCTTTTTCGGAGGATAGCGAAGAGTATTAGCGTCGATGTGCGCGGGTGCTGACGGCGTAATGCGCCGCTGGGTGGGTGTCGGCCATGGCCAACGATGGCGCCAGATGGCTGGCCTCATAGGCCCAGCAGGCGCCGCCCTGATGGCGGATCGTGCCGCAGGTTCCCGCCGCCGAAGCCGTGTCAAAGCCCGATGCCGTCACCCGCCAGAACGTATGCCCCTTCACCACCGCCGAGGTAATGGCGATATGGCGCTGGCCGAGGCCGGCATCCTTGGCGAGGGCCAGCTTGCGGGCGCGCTCGGCGTTTTTCTGGCTGCTGAACGAGCCCAATTGCACATTATGGCCGCCGTTTTCGCCCGATACCGGCGCCTTCATCGCGACATGGGCATAGGCATCGGCCGCCGGGGTTGCTTTTGCCAGATGCACTGGGGCCAGATGCGCGGCCTGCTTGGCGTGGTCGGGCTTGTGCGGAGCGGGGGCGGCGACGGCCAATTCGCCATGCGCCGCGCTGGCGTGCTTTGGAGCCATATGCGCCGCTATATGCGCAGCCGCGTGCGGATGCGCCGGCACGCTGGCCATCATCGGCATGGGCATCGGCATCGGGGTCACCGAGGCAAAGGTCGGGGCATCGCCCACCGGCTGCGGGGCTTGCGAATTGGGTGTGAATAGCTCTGTGGACGGCGCGGCGGCTGGGGCCGGGGTGTTTTCGGCCATCACCGGCATGGCGCGCTGCGCAGGCGCCGAATCCACCGCGGGCAACTCGCCCTGAACCGGGCTGGCGGCCGGGGCGGGAACGGGGCTGGTCATCGCCATCTGGGTGGGCGCCGGCGCCGCGTTCAGCGCCAGTCTGGAGGGCATTCCCACATCATCACGCACCGGCGCGCCCAGCAAGCCCGCCACGCGGCCGCGATAGGCCTCTGGCTGGGCGTTGGAGGCCCATTGGGTGATACGGCTATCCACCTTGTCAGCCGGCAGATCCATCGCGACGATGGTCCGCGCCTCGCCCCAACGCCCATCCAGCGCATAGGCATAGCCCAGGTTTTCGCGCAAAGTGGGCGTCCGATCCCCCGCATGCAGATCATCGGTCAAAACGCCAACGCCGCGCGCCGAATCGCCCGCCAGCGCAATCGCCAAGCCGTAATCGGCCACCGGCAGTTGCGAGCGGGCCGCGTCCAGCACCTCGATGGCGTCATGCCCCTTGCCCAGCGCGATTTGCGCCAGCGCCAACGCCAAAGCGGTGCGGCCAGAGGTGTCGCCCAAGCCTTGCGCATCGGCCAGCACGGCCGCCGCCGATTCAAACCGCCCGCCCCGCAGGTAGGCATGGCCCAACGCCGCGCGTGCGGCGGCATCGCGCGGGTTCGCGGCCACGGCGGCCTCGCCCGATACAATGGCTTGATCGATATGACCCGCTGCCAATTGCGCCGAGACGTTATCCGGGGCGGCGGCCTTGTGCGCCAAAGCCGGCGTGCTGGCGGCGACCAGCAGCCCGGCCACCATCGCGCTGGCGGCAGTCATGCGCAGCGTGAGGGCGCGGCGGGAATGCGGGGTTTGGGCGGTCATCATGTGGGTTCCCTTGGGGTATTTGGCGGTCATGTCAGCGGGCTTTCCTGACCTGTTCGGCCAGTTCATCGAGTCCGGGGTAATCAGCGAGTAATTCATCGAGCGCGGCGATCAGCAGTTGCTGCGCGCTGCGGCCGTCGAGCGTGCAGGCGAGGCGCAGCTTGAGGTGGCGGTCCGCATCCAGACGCAGCGTGAAGGCGGCGCGGCGGCCATCCTGCAACGCCGAGCGGCGGGCACCGGCAGCCTTGGGCTTGCGTTTGGGCGCAGGCGTAAGGGCGACTGGCGAAGCCGGCGTCGGGGCGACTGGGGCGGTATCGGCCTCTGGATGTTCGGCGGCGTCATCGGCGGCGGGCGCCGGGTCTGCATCCGGCACATCCTCATGCCCCATGTCGTTCCAGCCGAGATCGTCGATGGTGGCTTCGTCCTGCGTCTCGGCAGGGTCATAGGCACGGCTCAGCGCGTCGCGGTAATTGTGAACCGATTGCAATTGCGGGCGCATCGCCGGGCGCGCGGCGCCCTTGCGGGCCAGCAGGCTGTGGCTCAGCGAGGCGAGGGGTTTGGGTTCCATGACCTGCCCTCCCCTCACGAACCGGCCACACGGCGGCCAAAGCCTCCGGCAGGACGCGGAGCACCCGACTGCGCCGAACCCATACCGGGAACAGCGAAAACGGTGCGGCGGAAATTCTTCTCCAGCCGGTCGGCAATATAGGTCCACAGGGCCTCGATCTCGAGCGCGGATTTGCTCTTGGGGTCGCATTCCATCACGGTGCGACCGTCGATCATGCTGGCGGCGAAATCGGTGCGGTGGTGCAGCGTGACCGGCGCCACCGTGCCGTGCTGCGACAGGGCCACGGCGGCCTCGCCGGTGATGCGGGCCTTGGGGGTGGCGCCGTTTACCACGAAGATCAACGGCTTGCCGGCGCGTTCGCACATATCGACGGTGGCGCCGACGGCGCGCAAATCATGCGGGCTGGGGCGGGTTGGCACGACGATCAGCTCTGCGACCTGAATGACGCTCTGGATCGCCATGGTGATGGCGGGGGGCGTGTCGATCACCGCAAGGCGAAAGCCCTGCGAGCGCAAGGCGGCCAAATCAGCAGTGAGCCGCGCGACGGTGGTCTGGGCAAAGGCGGGGAATTCATCCTCGCGCTCGTTCCACCAATCGGCAAGGCTGGCTTGCGGATCGATGTCGATGAGAACGACGGGCCCCGCGCCGGCGCGCTGCGCCTGCACGGCGAGGTGACCAGACAAGGTGGTCTTGCCCGATCCTCCCTTTTGCGATGCCAGTGCCAAAACGCGCAACTTCTGTCCCCCGCGACAAGCACAAATGAGTGCAATTCGAGACTGGCATCGCAGATCGTTCCTAAATTACTGTTAACGTGCCCCCGGGAATTTTCTCCAAACTTTGGCAAAACACTGGTGCATAAGGCGGGAAAGGCTTTGCTAACCGCGTCTTACCTGTGGCAAGGACGTGAGTGACGATGCGCTCGGTCGCTGCGAGGCAGCCGCGCGCGCCACGCAACCTTGTCGTGCCACAGCCCATCGGCGCGACCCAGGGCCAGCTTGGAAGGGATAAGACATGGTTCACGTTACATTTTCCGCGCGCAGGGGCGCTCTGGCCGCATCGGCTCTGGTGCTGTCGGCGCTGGCCTGTGCCGCGCCCGCGCTGGCCGACGTCAAGGCCGGCGTCGATGCATGGAGCCGCATGGATTACACCGCCGCCATCCGCGAGTGGATCGGCCCCGCCGCCAAGGGCGACCCTGACGCCGAATTCGATCTGGGCCAAGCCTATAAGCTGGGCCACGGCGTGCCGCAGGACCTGACCAAGGCCGAGCAATTGTTCGGGCTGGCCGCCGCGCAAGGTCACCTTCAGGCTGGCGACAACTACGGATTGCTGCTGTTCCAGCGCGGCGAGCATGCGCAGGCCATGCCCTATGTTCAGGCCGCCGCCGGGCGCGGCGATCCGCGCGCCGAATATTTGCTGGGCATCGCCTATTTCAACGCCGACAATGTGCCCAAGGATTGGGTCCGCGCCTATGCTTATGAAAGCATGGCGCAGCAGGCCGGCTTGCCACAGGCCAAGGCCGCGCTGGCACAGATGGACAGCTATGTACCGCTGGACCAGCGCCAGCAGGGCGTCGCCATGGCCAGCGAGCTGGCCACGCAGGCCGAGGCAAACCGGGGGCGTCAACTGGCCGCCAATGATCTGGGTTCACGGCCCGCCAATAATGTCGGCACCGAGCCGGCACAGTCGATGGCACCGATGGGCGAAACCCATCCCGAACACGCCGCCATGCCGATGGCGCCGATGCCGATCGCGCCGATGCGCCATCCCCGCCCGCGCCCCGCGCCCCCGGTCGAGGTGGCCTCCGCCGAACCCGCTGCATCGGGCGGTTGGAAGCTGCAACTGGGCGCGTTCGGCGTGGCCGGCAATGCCGAGGCGCAGTGGAACCGCGTGAAGGGCATGGCGGGCGTGGCGGGCCGTGGCCACCAAATGCTGCCCACCGGGCGCGTCACCCGCCTGATGGCCACCGGTTACTCCGAGGCCTCTGCCAAATCCGCCTGCGCGCATTTGTCGGCATCGGGCGTCGCCTGCATCGCCACCCGGAACTGATCGCCGCAATACAGTGAGCGCGCCCCCCAGCGCTTTACCCTCCACCGGACGCATCGCCACGCTCGATTTGGTGCGCGGGGCGGCGGTGCTGGGTATTCTGGCGGTGAATATCGCCGGCTTTGCGGGGCCGATCGCCAGCACCGACACCCCTGCCCTGACCTATGGCGCGCTGGGCACGGCGACGCGCGGCGACGAGGCGGCATTTGCGCTGGTGTTTCTGGTGTTTGAAGGGAAGATGCGCGCTATCTTCTCCATGCTGTTCGGCGCGTCGATGCTGTTGTTCATGGAGCGCGCCGAGGCGGCTGGGCGGAACGGCACATGGCTGCAACTGCGGCGGCTGGGGTGGTTGGCGCTGTTCGGCTGGCTGCATTATATGTTGCTGTGGTGGGGCGATATTCTGTTCGTCTATGCGCTTGCGGGGATGCTGGCTTTGCCGGCGCGGCGGATGCCGGTGGGGGTGATGATCGGCTTTGCGGTGCTGATGTTTGCCTTGTGGCATGGGGTTATGACGCTGGCGGGGTTGCCGCTGGATTTGGCCGAGGAGCATGTGCGGCGGGGGATGGCGTCGCTGGATCAGCACCGAGATGCGGCGGGCGCGCTGGCGGATATCCACGCGCGGATGCGGGGTGATCTGGCGTTGGACGGCGCGCCGTTCTTATCGGCCATCGCGCAAAAATGGGCGCAGGCGCCGTTGTGGCCGCTGCAAATGGCACTCTATACGCTGGGCGAGACCTTGCCGTTGATGTTGCTGGGTATGGCCTTGTATCGCAAAGGGTTTTTCAGCGGAGGTTGGCCGCGCGCGCGGTTGCGGGCGGTCGCGGGGGTGGGGCTGGTGCTGGGCGGTTTGTGGACTTCGGCGCTGCTGCGCTGGGCTTGGACGCGGCATTTCCCGCCCGTCGCCATGCCCGATGTGATGTCTTACTGGGCGGGGCCGGAGCATCTGATGATGGGGCTGGGGTTGATGGCGCTGCTGGTGCTGGCGGCGCCCCGCCTGTTGGAGTCGCGTTTGGGGCGAAGGCTGGCGGCGGCGGGGAGGATGGCTTTTTCCAATTATTTGCTGACCACGCTGGTGATGACTTTCCTGTTCCACGGCTGGGGGCTGGGGCTGGAGGGGCATGTGGGGCGCGTCGGGCAGCTGGGCTTTGTGCTCGCCGGCTGGGGCTTGATGCTCGCGTGGAGCGCGCCCTGGCTGGCGCATTTCCGCCAAGGCCCGCTGGAATGGGCGTGGCGCAGCCTGACCGAATGGCGGGTGATGGTGATGCGGGGGTGATCGGAGGTTGCGCTGGGTCAATGACAGGCCGTGAACCTGTACCATCAAAGCCACACACTCGCTTCGTCGCACGTGGAGAACGGAATATCGCTATCTATGCCCAAAAAAGAGGTGTATCAGGCGTATATCGGAGGTCCACAACAGCAGAGGTGCCGTGATGGGTAAGATGACCGCAATACCAACCGGTAGTGTCGAACTCCTTCCGCCGCTGGCGCATAGCAGCGCGGCAAGCGACGAACTCAACAAGCTTTTGACCATGCTGAAGGCCACCTGCCCCGAGGCGACGGCCATTCGGTTTGACTTCGACGGGAAATTACGTGTCCACATCGATGTGCGAAACCGCGGCGATGTGACCATGATCGAAGCCATCCTGCCCACGCTGGGCGGCGGAGGTCTGTTTTACGGCCTGACCCGTGGGGCAACCCCGCTGCACCCGTTCCACCACCGCATATCGGCGCTGGTTGACCGTTAGGGGGTGGTGGGGGCCTTAGCGAGGGGCGGGTGATGGTGATTATGCCGCTATTCCGGGCAAGCAATCATCCGTGACGCCCCGAAAGCCCTGAACGTTTGCCCGACGAGTTTGTAAGATCGAACTCGGCAGCGATCACCGTAACCTCCCTGCGGTCCATATGTCACCGCGATTACGTCGCTATCCGCTCGCGCTTTCACGTCCCAAAGCTGTTCATTCGGGCCGGAATCGTCAGGACTAGCGATGATTGCGCCAGACTTGGGATCGTAAAACCAGTAGCTGAAACAAAAAGTACCGCATGCTACATAGGACACGCGGTAGATGTGATCGAAACTGCTGTGCTTCAGGATGTTTTGGAGAACAGCATCACTAGAAAATGAGTTGTTTTTCGGGTCAACGAAATGAGCGTGGCCGACAGGCACCCCCTTCGCCTCTGCAACGGCAGGATTGCATGCGGCCAGCATAATAACTGACAACCCAAAGGCTTTCATCACCGTATCTCCTCCACACCCATCACGGGGAGCGCGAGGGTGTAACACCCTCGCAACTTCTTTCTTCAACCTCTTCCCCCTCACTTTCCAAACGGGTTCTTGGGGCTTCTGAGGGTCAGGCGGATGGGCACGGCGTCGAAGCCTAGCTCGCGGCGGATGCCGTTGATCAGGTAACGTTCGTAGCTGGTGGGCAGCTGGTCCAAACGGGTGCCGAACAGCACAAAGCCCGGCGGGCGGATCTTGGCCTGGGTGATGTAACGCAGCTTGATACGCTTGCCGCCGGGCGCGGGCGGCGGGTTGTGGGCCAGCGCGGTGTCGAACCAGCGGTTCAGCAGGCCGGTGGGGACGCGCTTGCTCCATGCCTCACGCAGGTCGAAGGCGGTGGAGATCAGCTGGTCCAGCCCCTTGCCGGTGCGCGCGGAGACGGTGAGCAAGGGCACGCCCTTCACCTGCGCCAAACCTTCGTCCAGCGCGCCGCGAATGCCGTTGAACAGCCTCGATGGCGATTCCGAAGATCCTTCGCCGGCCACATCCCATTTGTTGATGGCGATGATGAGCGCTCGGCCCTCCTCCAGCACCATGCTGGCGATTTTCAGGTCCTGATGTTCCAGGCCGCGCGTCGCGTCCAGCAACAGCACCACGACCTCGGAGAAATCGACCGCGTGGCGCGCATCGGCCACCGCCATCTTCTCCAATTTCTCGATGACGTTGGATTTCTTGCGCATGCCGGCGGTGTCGATCAGTCGGACCTCGCGCAGTTGCTCGGTCTTGGGGTCTTCCCAGACCCAATCGACGGCGATCGAATCACGGGTGATGCCCGCCTCTGGCCCGGTCAGCAGGCGGTCTTCGCACAGCATGGCGTTGATTAACGTCGATTTGCCCGCGTTGGGCCGCCCGACGATGGCCAGTTTCAGCGGCTGACTGCGCCACGCCTCCTCGTCATCCTCCGCCACACCGGCGGCGGCGATTTCGTCCATCTCGATCTGTTTTTCGTTGAGATGCGGCATCAAGGCCTCGAACAGATCGGCGAGGCCCTGCCCGTGTTCGGCGCTGATCGCCACCGGATCGCCCAGGCCCAGCGAAAAGGCCTCGAACAATCCGTGGTCGCCGGCCTTGCCCTCGGCCTTGTTGGCCAGAACGATCACCGGAATGTCCTGTTCACGCAGCCAGCGGGCGATTTCCTCGTCCAAGGGCGTGAGGCCGGCGCGCGAATCGATGACGAACAGCGCGAGGTCGGCGCCCTGCACCGAAACCTCGGTCTGGGCACGCATCCGGCCGGGCAAGGATTTTTCGTCCTCGTCTTCCCAACCCGCCGTATCAACGATGGTGAAATCGAGGCCCAAAAGATGCGCCTCGCCAAAGCGGCGGTCACGCGTGACGCCCGGCTGATCGTCCACCAAGGCCAGCTTTTTGCCCACCAAGCGGTTGAACAGCGTGGACTTGCCGACGTTGGGCCGGCCGATGATGATTACTTGGGGGAGGATTTGTTTCGTCATTTCACCCGCCAACTGGCCCACAACGCGTCAAACGGCAAGCGAAACGAATTATGGTTTCCGAATTGGTAACCAAATCCCGCAGGCTGGGGCTAACTTGCTGAGGGTAGCCGCCCAGACCTCTGCGGCGTTTCAATAGACATAGGCCCTGATCAAATCATTCAGATAGGCCCGGCCCGTCAGCAGTGATGGCACCTCGATCCGTTCATTCAGGCCATGAATACCGTCGTCATCGGGATTGCCCCACTGCCCGCGCCCACAATCACTGCTCGTCGGTGGTTTGTTCGGCATTGCTGTCCTGTGCAACCGGCAGCTGCCATCCTCGGCGGATGGCAATCACTCTGAGACCAAAACAGAGCAGGCCGCCGCTGAGAGCGGTGATGACAATCGAAAAATGCAGTAAGCCGCCCACCACCACGACCGCCGCCCCCGCCAACGCCGCCACAGCGTATAGGTCTGAACGAAGCACCGCGGGAATTTCGCTCAGCAACACATCGCGGGCGACGCCTCCACCGATGCCGGTCAACATTCCCAGCAAGGCAGCCATGACCGGGCTCAAGCCGAAGGTTAGTGCTTTCTCGGCCCCCGAAACGGCGAACAGGGCTAGGCCCGCCGCATCAAGCATGCGCACCGGATTACGCAATTTTTCGATCATGGGCGACCAAAAGAAGCAAATCAGGCCTGCCGCCAGCGACACTGCCAGATAGTGCCAATCCTTGAGTGCGGCGGGCGGCACCGCGCCAATCAGCAAATCACGGGTAATTCCGCCGAAAGTGGCAGCGGCAAAGGACAGCACGAAGATGCCAAAGATGTCGAGCCGCCGCCTCACACCCGCCATCGCCCCGCTGAGCGCGAAGGCGAACGTACCACCCAGATCCAAGGTGGTGACCAATGTTGCCAGCAGATCCCGTGTTGCTTGGGTCTCAATCATCGTGGTGCAATATCCAAAAATGCGTCACAATGATACCAACACCGACTGCCCATTTTCGGCATAATTCTGCCTCAGTATCCGATTCTGATCGAGCCTATGCAGGCCCCGCGCAAAGGGCGTGCATTCGCCTCTATATCATCAAACACGCTGCCAAAATTTGACGGTTAGCTGGGCAAATCTCGATAAATTTGAATTAGCGGATCACCCAATAGGCAAAAGCAAAAGCCACCAGGAAGGAGGTGATCGTCGCCGCCAGCACCGGCATGATTGACGACCAGCCCAGTTTCAGGATGAGATCGGTGCGGGTGCGCATTGCGGTGGCCGTCACCGCCAGCAACAGCAGACCCTTGGAGGCCACCAGCGACACTTCATGCGCCATGGCGGGCACAGTAACCACCGAATTCACCACCACCAAAGCCAGAAACGCCAGAATAAACTTCGGCATCATCACCAGTCCCGACAGCTTGCCCGATCCCTCCTGCGGGTCGGCGCGCGCGATCACCAAAGCCGCCAGCGCCACCAAAGGCCCCAGCAAAGCGACCCGCGTCAGCTTGACCACCGTCGCCGCCGCCCCCGCCGCATTTGATACCGCATAGCCGCCGCCAATCGACTGTGCGACATCGTGGATCGCCGCGCCCGTCAGGAACCCGGCTTGGCGGGCGCTAAAATGCGCCATCTCTGCCAGCACCGGATAGACGATCATCGCCAAGGCGCTGGCCATCGAGATCACCACCAGGGTCAGCGTGAACTGCGCTTGCCCCACCCGCCGCGCACCGATCACGCCGTACAGCGCCAGCGCTGCCGAGGCCCCGCAAATCGCCGTAGCCCCGCCCGCCAGAATGCCGACAGCGACGCTCTGCCCCGAAATCCGCGCGCCCAGAACCGCCGCAAGCCCCGCCGCCGCCATCACCACCAGCAATGCACCAAACGGCACCAAGCCCATTGCCCCGATCTGCGCCATCGTCACCTGAAACCCCAGCACCACGATGCCCCAGCGCAAACAGCGCCGCGCCACGAAATCCAGCCCCAAGGCGCTACGCGGATCGGCGGAAACAAACTGCAACGCGAGGCCGAGGATCAGTCCCATCAGGATGATAGGCATCCCGTAATGATCGGAAAACCACGCCGCCGCCGCGCTGGTCACCGCGCAAATGGTGACGCCGGGCATTAACGCGCGCCAGTTCGATTTCGGCGGGGCGGGCGCGAGAACCGTCAGATGCGCCTCGCCGAAAAGGTCGCCGGCCCATGCGGGGGTGTCGTGGTCTTGTGATGGGCCTATCGCCACAGGTTTGTCCTCATGCTTTAATTGGGCCGGAATGTGACGAAATGAATGACGTGTCCCTCGGTGTCATAACGCGCTTTTCTTGAGCAGAAAAGCCCCCTATGGCCGCTGGATAAGCTCTGTTAACCGGGTAATTTGGAGAATGGATGATGGCAATGGCGAAGCCGACTGTCAAATCAGCAGCGCTTTGGGGGCTCATCGCGCTGTTGTTTGCCGGTAACGCGCTCAACTATGTCGACAGGCAGGTTGTGGCCTTGCTCAAACCCACGCTTGAGGCGCATTTTCACTGGAGCGACCGTGATTATGCCCATCTGGGTTCCGCCTTCCAATTATCCTCGGCGGCCGCGCTGTTGTTTGTTGGCGTGTTTATTGACCGATTGGGGGTGCGCATCGCCTATGCGCTTGCTGTGGTTTTGTGGAGCTTCGCCGGCATCGGGCATGCCCTTGCCCGCACAGTCGAACAATTTGTCGCGGCGCGGGTCATCCTTGCGGTGGGCGAAACGGTAACCACGCCTGCCGGCATTAAAGCCGCGGCGCTCTATTTACCCCCGGAACAGCGCAATCAGGCGATAGGGATTATTAACGCGGCGTCGAACATTGGGGCGATCCTCACACCTTTGATCATCCCGCCATTGGCCGTCGCCTTTGGTTGGCAATCAGCGTTCTGGGTCACCGGCGGGCTTGGTTTTGTTTGGTTGGTTGCGTGGTGGCTCAACACTGGCAAGCTGCAACCCGTATCGGACGCCCCGGCGCGCGCGCCCGTGCAATGGAGCACCTTGTTGGCGGACCCGCGCAGTTGGGCGGTTGTGGGCGCCAAGTGCCTCACAGATTTTGTGTGGTTTTTCGTGTTGTTCTGGATGCCCGATTTTTTCAACCGCAACTTCATGCTGGGGCAAGGGCAATTGGGCCGGCCTGTCGCTTTGGTTTTCAGCATGGCTGCTGCGGGATCGTTGCTTTCGGGGTGGCTCTATCCGTGGTTGGTGTCGCGTGGGGCTTCACCTGCGGCGGCGCGCAAAGGTTCCATGTTGTTGTTTGCCTTGACGGTATTGGCGATGCCGCTGGCGTTGGTGACACATAACCCTTGGATCGCGGGTTTTGTTATCGGCATCGGCCTGTTTGCGCATCAGGGTTTCTCGGCCAATATATTCGGCATGGCATCCAACATCGTGCCGCTGGAGCGGTTGGCCAGCGTGATTGCGCTGGGGGCGGTCGCGGGGAACCTGTCGGGGATGGGGATGATCGAGCTGGCGGGCTGGTCACTGCAAAGCGGGTTTGGCTATGCGCCGATGTTCACTTTGTGCGCGGGCGGCTATCTGGTGGCACTGGGTTGGATTGTGGCGGTGCTGCGCGGAAATCTCGCCTGATGGGAACGGGCTAGGTACCGCAGAGGCGCCTAGCCCGTTCAGATGCGTTAGAAGTTAAAGCGCCCGGTCACACCCCAATAGCGATTTGAATCACGGGGGATCTGATATTCATAAGAACCGCCGGGGCCACCCGACCCGATGGTCGAGGCGTAGTGTTCGTTGAACAGGTTTTTGACGATAAAGGCGACCCGATAGCGCTTGGTTTTGTCCACCGCGGCGATACTCAAATCAACCAAATCATGGGCCTGTATAGTTTGTTCTTGGAAGGCCACGATAGCATTTTGGTTCACGGCATATTGCGCCGCAGCCGCAACCAGAGTGTTGCCGCCATCGGGCAACAGCGAGGAAACCTGCTTGCTGACGAAAGTGGCGTTGCCGTTGAATTCAACATTGAACGGCGCGTTTTCCAGTTCGGCAAGATAGGTCGCGCCCAGCGTCGCCTTCACCTTCGGCGCAAAAGCCAGCGGGGTTCCCGGCGAGATATAGCTCGCAGCGCTGGCCGCAGGCGGGATGTTGAACTGGTTAACATGCGCGTCGGTATAGGAAACGCCGCCGTTCACGGTGAAGCTGTGAACGGGCCGGAACAGGAACTCGACCTCGGCGCCGCGGGTGGAAACCACGCCGGCGTTGATGATCGTGGTGGTCACCGTGCCGTTCACCGTTGTCGGGTAATTCGCCTGATAATTTCGGACTTTGTCATAGAATCCGTCGATGTTGAGGATCAGCTTGCCGCCGTCAAAGCTGTTTTTCAGCCCCACTTCGAACGCGTCGGACAATTCAGGCGAAATTGGCGCGGTGTTGAAATATTGCATGTTATAAAACACATTATACGCCGGCCCCTTATAGCCACGCGAATAGCTGCCATAGAGCATATGATGGGCGGCCAGATCATATTCCAGCGCCGCCTTGCCCGAAAGATTGTTGGCGCTGGTCTGGCCCGTCCATGGCGTGCCAGTATAGCCAGCACCGGTGGTTACCCCGGCGGCGGCGACATTGGCATCGAAATTGGCACCAATCCCTGCGGGTGAAATCGTCCCGCCCAACGGGTTGGGGAAGGTGCTGCCAGTGAAATTATCGGTCCTGAGATCAAACACGCTCACCTTGTCATGCGTATAGCGCAATCCGGTGACGAGCCGCACAGTCGGTGCGAAGTGCCAAGTTGCCTGACCATAAGCTGCGTAATTGTCGAATGTTGAACCAAAATTGCCCGTGCCGCTGGGGCTGACCAGCGTAGAGTTGCTCGCCGAACAGGGGATCAACCCGTTGGCCAAAGGCGTAGCCGTCGAGGCCACGCAATACGTATCGGTCCTTGTATAGGTCCGCGCGGCAACCGCCTGATAATAGAACAGCCCGGCGACATAATCGACAAATCCGCCCGTCGGTGAAGTCAGCCGCAGTTCCTGCGTGAACGTATGGGACCGCTCTGGGCCGTCATCATGTTGCTGCGGAAAACGGGTGCCGCCAAAGAGATAGGGCTGATTCAGCCAGTCTCCGTCACGGATTTCCTCATTGTTCCACTGGCGCCATGCCGTGATCGAGGTGATCGTGTGACCCCCCAATGTGTAGTCGAGTTGCATTGAGGAGCCATAGGTTTCCTCCTCTGTGCGGTTGGCAAGCCATGCGATGGACTGGTTGGTGGCCCCTCCTCGCGCGGGTGGCAGCAGGCTCTCGATGGCAAGGTTTGCGGCTGATGGCGCTGCCAAAGGCGTTCCAACGGCGGCATTGGCGGGCACGGCACCGGGGTTCAGCGCGCCGATTACGAAAGCGCAGCACTGATCGTCGGCCTTGCGATAATCGGCGATCAGCTTGACATGCAGATTGGGGCCGATGTCGCCGACAATCTGTCCGCGCGCGCCATAATGCTTATAGCCATTGATGTGCGTTTGCAGCGTCTGGTCGTAGATATTGCCGGCGTATTGGCTGTAAAATCCGGTAACCCCGGCGCGCCAATTGTTGCCGATCGGGCCTGAGAGATTGGCTTTTAGCTTGTACTCGTTGCCCTCGAAATAGCCGGCATCGATATAGCCGGAAAACGTTTTGCCGGGTTCCTTCGAAATGACGTTGATGACACCCGCGCTGGCGTTTTTGCCGAATAACGTACCTTGCGGGCCGCGCAGAACCTCAACGCGGTCAAGGTCGTAAAGGTCGCCGAAACTCTCGCCCGCGCGTGCCAGAACCACGCCGTCCAGCACACTGGTCACGCTCGGTTCGGCTGCGATCGAAAAACTCACCGTGCCCAGTCCGCGCAAGAATAGCGCCGAGTTGAGGCTGGTGTCGCCCTTCACGAATGTCAGCGCAGGGACGATTTCCTGTGCATCCTCAATGCTGTTGCTGGACAGACGGGCCAATGAATCGCCGGAAACGACTGTGACGGCCAGAGGAACCTTTTGCAGAGGTTCAGCGCGCTTTTGTGCGGTAACGATAATTTCCGCAGGTGTATCCGACGCAGCAGCCGATCCCCCGGTTGGCGCAGCGGCCGCGTATACTGGCGAGGATGCCAGACCGGCAGTCAGCGCGATCGCCGATAAGGCTCTGTAAAACCGTTGTTTGTTGAGTCGCGTATCAGTCATATGATCTCCCCCGTAATTTAGCGATTCCTACGCTAATGGCGCAGGAAGGCTTCCGGCGCCTTAATTCTCTACTTTTATAGTGGAGTATAAGGAAGCGCAAATTTTGTTAGCCGTTGGGATTGCTTTGCAAACAGTCCAGCTGTATGTCAAGCGGTATCATGTTTACGGCCATCCGCATCCCGCTTCCAGTTTGTAAAATGGTATAAGGCGCCAAAATTAACGTATGAAACTCACGATATCTGGCGATGAATGGGGTTTTTCGCTCAATTTCGGTGGGCGGGAGGTGCTGCGCCACTCTGCGGATAGTCCAGCGCTGGCCATAGGGCGCGGTAAGCCTGAAATCGCCATGTACCGGGGTAATTTTCGCATCGAGGATGCCCCCTTCGGCATCGTTACGCCGATGGATTGGCGGTTTGAGGAGGGCGATGTGGCCGTCATTTGGCTGGACGGCGGTGTGGAAGTCGCACGCCTGACGCTGGAAGCTACAGGATTTACCATCACCACGGCTGATCCCGCATACAACCGCATCTGGCTGAATTTCCATACGGAACATGGCGAAACGGTGTGGGGCGGCGGGGAGCAAATGAGCTATCTCGCGCTGAATGGCCGCCGCTTCCCCATGTGGATCAGCGAGCCCGGTGTCGGCCGCGATAAGACGACCCAGCTCACCCGCGATATGGATGAGCAAGGCATGGCTGGCGGTGATTATTGGCACACCAATTTCCCCCAGCCGACCTTCCTGACCTCGCGCTGGCTGGCGGTGCATCTGGATGCCAGTTGTTACAGCGTGCTGGATTTCACCCATCCCGCAGCGCACACCGTTGAAGTATGGTCGCCAATCGCCCGTTTGGAACTCTTCGCCGCCAAAGGGCCGGTGGAATTGGTTGGGCAATTGTCGGCGCAGTTTGGCCGGCCGCGCAAGCTGCCCGATTGGGCGATCTGCGGGGCGATCATCGGGCTGAAGGACGGAACGCGCAGCTTTGAGCGGCTTGAGCGCTTTATCGCGGCGGGCGCTGCGGTCAGCGCGCTGTGGTGCGAAGACTGGGCCGGGGTGCGCGAAACCAGTTTTGGCCGGCGGTTGTTCTGGGATTGGCGGCGCAGCGATACGCGCTATCCCGATCTGCCCCAGCGCATCGCCGAATTGGCGGCGCGCGGCATTCGGTTTCTGGCCTATGCCAACCCCTATTTGGCCAATGACGGGGCGCTGTATCACGAGGCCCTTGTCGGCGGCCACTTCGCCCTCTCAGCCGAATCCGACATGCCCTACCTCGTGGATTTCGGCGAGTTTGATTGCGGCGTGCTCGATTTCACCCGCGAGGAAACCTGCGCGTGGTTCGCCGAACGGGTGCTGGGGCGCGAGATGCTGGACATCGGCATATCTGGCTGGATGGCGGATTTTGGCGAATATCTGCCGACAGATGTGCGCCTTGCCGACGGCAGCGACCCCATGGAGGCGCATAATCTCTGGCCGGTTTTGTGGGCCAAGGTGAACGATATGGCGCTGGCCAGCAGGGGCAGGCAGGGGGACGCGCTGTTCTTCATGCGCGCAGGATTTTCGGGAGTGTCGCGTTATTGTCCCTTGCTGTGGGCGGGGGATCAATCGGTCGATTTTACCCGCCATGATGGGATCGGCACCGTGATCACGGCGGCGCTCTCGGCGGGGCTGCTGGGCAATGTCTACAGCCATTCGGATTGCGGCGGTTATACATCGGTGCTGGGCAATATTCGCAGCGGCGAGCTGATGATGCGCTGGTGCGAATTGGCCGCTTTCGCCCCCGTCATGCGCAGCCACGAGGGCAACCGCCCCGACGACAATCTGCAATATGACAGTACGCCCGAATTGCTGGCTTGTTTCGCAGCTTGGAGCCGGGTGCATGCGCATCTCGCCCCCTATGTTCGCCACCTTTGCGATGAGGCCAGCGCGCGCGGCCTGCCAGCCCAGCGCCCGATGTTCCTGCATTACCCGCAGGACCAGGCTCTCTATGCCATTCAGGACCAGTTCCTCTACGGCGAAGATATGCTGGTCGCCCCCGTTGTCACCGAAGCTGCGGTGTCACGCAGCGTCGTGCTGCCGGGTGCAAAAGGCGATATGTGGCGGCATGTCTGGACAGGCCGCGATTACGCCCCCGGCACGCATGACATCGATGCGCCGCTGGGCGAGCCACCGGTTTTCTATCGGGCAAACAGCCTGTATGCAGCCTGTTTCGCCTCCCTGCCGAAAGCTGTGAAACCATGAGTGAACGCTCTAACATCCGTGATGTCGCCCAGCGTGCGGGCGTGGCGGTAAAGACCGTCAGCCGCATATTGAACGGCCACCCCTATGTCAGCGACGAGACCCGCGAGCGGGTGAATAGCGCAATGCGCGAGCTGAACTTTCGCCCCAGCATCGCCGCGCGCATCCTCACGGGTGCAAAATCGAACCAGGTCGCGCTGATATTCGACAACCACAGCCCCTATTACATGTTCCAATTGCAGGCGGGCTGCTGGGAATATTGCCGGGCGAATGGTATCCGCCTGCTGGCTCAACCGGTGGATGTCAGCGACCCCTTGGTGGGGGAGCAGATACGCGGGCTTGTGTCCGAAACCCATGTCGATGGCATTATCCTCTCCTCCCCCGTCACCGATTGCCCTGCGGTGCTGGCGGCGCTTGATGTGCTGGATATTCCGTTTGTGCGCATCTCGCCAGGCACCAACCATGCGTTGACCAGTTCGGTGTTCATGGACGACGCGCAGGCCGCTGATGACATGACGACTTATCTGATCAACAGGGGCCACCGGCGGATCGCCTTTATCAAGGGCCACCCCAACCATATGTCGTCCGATGACCGCCTGTTCGGCTATCGCCGCGCGCTGGACCGGGCGGGCATCGCCTTTGAGCCGCAACTCATTGCCCCCGGCGAGTTCGATTTTGAAAGCGGGGTCGCCGCCTGCGCCTACTTCCTGGACCTTGCCGAGCCGCCCACCGCGATCTTTGCGGCAAATGACGATATGGCGGCGGGCGTGCTGTCGATGGCGCATGACCGGAATATCGATCTGCCGGGACAATTGTCAGTTGCCGGCTTTGACGACACCACCTTGGCGCGCACCGTTTGGCCGGCGCTGACCACCATCCGCCAGCCGGTGGCCGAATTGGCGCGCACCGCGACGGAAATTTTGATCGCCGGTGGGGACATCAACCACCGGCGCCTCGCCCATACACTTATTGAACGGGCCTCGGTGGCCCCGCCTTACAGGAAGAAACCATGAGCCAATTGCCCTTGCCGCCCCAGACCCGCCGTCTCGGCGGATCATCGCTGGAGGCCAGCCCCATAGCATGGGGCATGTGGCGCCTTGCCGAGGGGGGGCGCACGGTGGCTGAGGCGGCGGCGTTGGTCCATGCCGCGCTGGATGCCGGGATTACCCTGCTGGATACGGCGGATATCTATGGGTTTGACGGTGCCAAGGGTTTTGGCGATGCGGAAAGCCTGCTAGGCCAGATTCTGCGCGCCGAGACGGGTTTGCGCCAGCGCATGGTGCTGGCCACCAAGGGCGGCATTCGTCCTCCGGCCCCATACGACCAAAGCGCCGACTATCTGAATGAAGCGATCGATGCGTCGTTGCGGCGGCTTTGTGTGGAGACCATCGACCTGTGGCAAGTGCACCGCCCGGACATTCTGGCGCACCCGCAAGAGGTCGCCCGGACGCTGGAGGACGCGGTGAAGGCCGGCAAGATCCGCGCACTGGGCGTGTCCAATTTCACGCAGGCCCAAACCGCCGCCCTCAGCCATTTTCTGGGGACGCCGCTGGCCACCACCCAGCCCGAAATCAGCCCGCTGCGGATCACTTGCTTTGAAAATGGCGAGCTGGATCAGGCAATGATGCTGGGGATAACGCCGCTGGCTTGGTCGCCGCTGGGCGGTGGGCGGCTGGTGAACCCCACCGAGCAGCGCGATCTGGCCGTGGCGGCGGCGCTCGATGACTTTGCGCTGGCGCAGGGTATTTCGCGCGAGATAGCCGCCTACAGCTGGCTGATGGCACATCCCGCCGGGATCATACCGATCATCGGATCGCAAAACCCTGCGCGCATCGCCGAGGGAATGCGCGCGGTCACTGTCCAGTGGACCCGCAAGGAATGGTACGCGGTGCTCGTCGCCGCACGAGGGGAGAAATTGCCATGATTACACCCGCCCAACAATGCGAGATCGCATGGTTTTCCGCGCTTTGTGACGATGATTATGAATTTCTGGGGGTGCATGATCAGGCGCTCAAATCCAGCTGGGAACACTGCCGCAACATCGTAATGCGCGCCGAGGAAGGCGGCTTTGACAACATCCTGTTGCCATCGGGCTATGAATTGGGGCTGGACACCACCGCCTTTGCCGCCGCCGTTGCCACGCAGGTCCGCCGGATGAAGCTGCTGTGGGCGACGCGCATCGGCGAGGATTGGCCGCCCCAGCTCGCCCGCCGCATTGCCACGATGGACCGCATCCTTGGCGCCAACGCCGATGGCAGGGCGGGCCGGCTCAACATCAATATCATCTCTTCCGACATCCCCGGCGAAAAGCTGGCGAGCGGGCCGCGCTACCGCCGCGCTACCGAAGTCATCAAGATCCTGCGCACCCTGCTGAACGGCGAACACCTGGATCATCAGGGCGAGTTCTATCAAATGCAGCTGGACCCGGCGCGGATCAGCACCATTTCGGGCAAGGCGCCGGCGTTCTATTTCGGCGGCCTGTCCGACGAAGCGCGTGATTGCGCCGCAGAGGGCGCGGATGTCTATCTGATGTGGCCTGACACCATGCCAAAGGTTCGCGAAATCATTGGTGATATGAAAACCCGCGCCGCCCGCTTTGGCCGAGAGCTGAAGTTCGGTTACCGGGCGCATGTCATCGTCCGCGAAACCGAAGACGAGGCGCGCGCCTATGCCGACCGGCTGGTTTCAAAGCTGGATGACGACATCGGCAAGGCCATTCGTGAAAAGTCGCTCGATGCCCAGAATTACGGCGTGCAGCGTCAGGCGGAACTGCGCGGCGCGGCGGGCGGGGATGGCTTTGTTGAAGACCACCTGTGGACGGGAATTGGCAGGGGGCGATCGGGCTGCGGGGCGGCGATTGTCGGCACCCCAGATCAGGTTCTGGCCAAGCTGCGCGCCTATCAGGCCGAAGGGATCGAGGCGTTTATCCTCTCGGGCTATCCGCATGCCGCCGAATGCGACCTGTTTGCCCGCCATGTGCTGCCGCATATCCCACATGGCCCGCTGAAATTCTAAGCCCAAGCGACTTGTCGCGAGGCGAGGTTCAGCCAAAAGAGAAGTGATGCCGGTTTTGCGGCCCAAGGCGTATGTGTCCTTTGAGCGGTCTAACGCCCATCCGCAGGATCTTGCCAAAGGTCAGATTGCCAGCGATCAATTTCATAGACGCCCATGTGCGCGGAGGATCAGGTTGGGCATCTGCCTGATTCGCACAATGCCGCATAACGAGGATACTGCGCTACGGCGGAATTATGTCCGCCGCGTCCGCGTCAAAGACGGGCCAAGTGCCCATTCGCGCCACGACCTTAGCGGGAGTGCGATTTCGCCGACGTCCTCCATAACCATGCCGATACGGGTTCCAAGCCGCGCGATCAGTTCGGTGGCATCCTCGTTCATGCATGCAGGAAGCGACCATGGCTGTGATTTGTCCAGACGAAGCTTTTGGGTGACGCACATTCCATTCGACTTCGTTGGCAAAGCGAGCATTGGTGGGGGCGCGAACGCGGCGGGCATGACCTGCAGCAAGCCCTGACCGGTGGATCGGCAGGGCTCTGGGTGGTGGGGGCGGTACGGTGCCGTGTTCCCCGTCAGCACCTATGGCACAGATTTGGGGTTGTGAATTAAGGAGGGTTTTGGTCTCGTCGTAGTGACGAAGGAACGAAGATGAGACCAAAACCCTCAAGCCCTAAAAAGCCTGCAGCGCA